>Ga0105044_10001207_pt1 | contig 34197 bp, 30 predicted proteins | sample MAT01_FD_78092 | JGI IMG/M metagenome (GOLD analysis project Ga0105044, IMG submission 78092) | Freshwater microbial communities from Lake Fryxell liftoff mats and glacier meltwater in Antarctica - MAT-01 | ecosystem: Environmental > Aquatic > Freshwater > Ice > Liftoff microbial mat | place...
ATAGTGCGATTGATATGCCTATCAATCGCACCAATTGGTTCAATTAAAACTTTATCAGTTTTTGTGTGGACAACGTATGGTTACAATTCCAATTCAAGAGGTACATACCGGAAGGTAAGTTATACAAAGGAAAAATCAACATCAGATTTGTTAACAAATCCTGTGTTCCTTAATCTTTATCTTTGTTCCATCAACAAATATACATTAAGGATCTTTCAAAGTCAATGAATGCTGCATGGGGGCAATTAATTTTGAATGGAGTCATTTGGTTCAGATTTTAGTATTTCATCATTCCATTTCTTGAAAAATCAAATTCTAGTTAAAAAATACCAAATATTCACTTTAATTTTAGACCACAAAATCAATTTTATGCGATCAAACACAACATTCATTTTTGCATTTTTAGCTTTGTGGACTTCAACATCTACTGCTCAAGATACTTTTTCAATTGTAGCCGCAGATTCTGTTACACGTGAGGTGGGCAGTGCCGGGGCTTCTTGTGTTGACCTCATTGCATTTGGTATTGCCGATGCATCTTTTTTGGGCGATTTGTTGCCTGACACTGGAGCCATTAACACACAAGCGAGCTACCTTGCAGGTAACCAAGCAAATGCACGTAAACGGATGCGAGCAGGTGATACGCCTGAAGAAATTTTAACATGGCTGAAAGCAAATGATTCGCAGGCTGCCGTTCGTCAATATGGGATAGTTGGATTTAACAAGCAATCTCCAAGCTCAGCTGGGTTTACAGGTGCGAATTGTATAAATTATAAGGCCCACAAAACGGGTAGTATCAATGGCATTCACTATTCTATCCAGGGGAATATTTTATTGGGTCAAATGGTACTTGATTCGATGGAAGTGCGATTCAGAAACTCTGATGGAGATCTGGCTTGCAGGCTGATGGCCGCGCTGCAAGGAGCCAATATGATAGGAGCTGACACCAGATGCGCCAGCAATGAAAGCTCTTCACTTTTTGCATTTTTGAAAGTAGCACAAGCTACTGATCAATACGGCAGTCCATCGTTTTCTATTTCTGTTGTCACAAAGGATAAGGATCAGATAGAACCGATTGATTCTCTTCAAACTATTTTTGATGCTAAAAATCAATGCATTAATACGAGCAATTCTGACAACCAACTTAAAAATGTAATTAAAATTTATCCAAATCCCTCAAAGGATTTCCTTACAATTGAACTTAGGAATGCTGTCATTGGCACTCCATTTGATGTCATTGATTTGCTTGGTCAAGTGGTATTTACTGGAAAACTTGAATCTGATAGAACTGACATAAGCATTCAGAATTTACCCAATGGATTGTACCTCTTTCGGACTGCTTATGGGCAAGCAACAAATTTTATTAAGCTGGATTAAGCTTTCAGGTTAGCGATTTTTCAGTATTTCCATTTCATTCAATAGGTATAGATGCCTTAATGTATTTAGTGATATTAAAATAGCTACGTTTTATTTGGTGTAAATTTGCACAAACAACTTGTAATGCAAGTAAGAATTGAAGCTGTACAAGTGGCAGAATCTTTTAATATCAAGAAATTCAAATCGGAATTTCGTGCTAGCGCCTATTCGGGCTCTACGACTGAGGTGTTTTATTCACTCAAGGAAACCAATAGTTTTTTATACGTTTTTGATTATGGTGTTGTAGTTTTTGGAAATTTTGACCCACTTGCAAAGAGCGAATTCTTGAAGTTCATTAAGGACTACGCAAATGTCCTCGTTGATGTGAATTTATTTGAGGAGTATAGAATTGAAATAGATCCAAGCACAACTAAGATGCTAGTTAAGAATGATGAAGTTGTGGTGCCACAATTGGACCCTTCGATACTCCGTATTGCAATGTTGAATACAGGACAGTCAGTGGCCTTGGAATATTATGAAATGTTGACGGATTCGCTTATTGCCTCTTCTAAACATTATATTTTAGAGTTGGAACAAAAAGGGAAAATTAGTATTTCTAAGACCAATCTCTTGAAATATATTGGCAAGGTACTCAATGTCAAAAACAGCATTGTTGATAATCTGTATATACTGGACGATCCCAATTTAGTATGGGATAATGAAGAATTGAGCGTCATGAATAGGAATCTCAAAGCCAATTTTGAAATCATTCCTAGGTTCAAAGATTTAGACTATCGCCTACAGATCGTTGAAGACAACTTGAAATTATTTACCGATGTTTTGAATGTTCGGGAAAGCTCGAGGCTGGAATGGATTATCATTATTCTGATTCTTATTGAGATTCTCGTTGCCTTGTTCTTTCACAGGTAATTGTTGAATGGAGGAAGGAGTGTTTTGATCCCAAGTTGAAAAAAATGACAATTATTTTTGTCAATTAAGAAAACGCAATCTGAAATCAAAGTATCTTAGTTTCAAATACAGCATAAGTTATGAAAAAATATTCAATACTAATATTAACTATTTTTATTTTGGTTTTAGGTTTGACTCAACAATCCACATCACAACCAACAGATTTTGTAACACGAGGAATAGGTGGTGGTGGAGCGCTTTTTTTTCCAAAGTTCAACCCTGACAATGACGATGAATTTTATGTCAGTTGCGACATGAGTCAATTGTTTCATTCTGCTGACTTTGGGAGAACCTACAATCAATTCCACCATTCAGTTTTACAAGTTTTCAATACTTCGACGTATGAGTTGACTCAAAATCCCAATATTGTCTATTGCAATTTCAACGACGGAAATGAAGGATATCCTGTAAAATCCATAGATGGCGGCCTAACATGGAATCAAATGAATGGTTATAACATCGGCACGTATGGCAATATTTATAAAATGGTGGTCAATTACAAAAATCCTGATCAACTCATCATTGGAGCTTATGGCGACATATTGATTTCAAATAATGGAGGCATCAGTTTTTCTTTGGTTAAACATACTTCCAATAACGGTGCAGGTCTAATATTGGGTGGTGTATTTTGGGAAGGTACTGCTATTTATATCGGTACCAACGAAGGTCTTATTGTTTCTAATAACAGTGGATTGAGCTTTTCGGTTTCTAACACAACCGGGATTCCCCTTGGTCAGGTTATTTGGCAATTTGTTGGTGCAAATAGTGCTGGTGGGTATAAACTTGCTTGTATTACTGCAAGTGTAGGTGATGTATATAATGGTATAATGCCTTGGGATTATTATGGCTTTTCTAAGGGTGTTTATACCCTAGATGGCCTCAACACCAACTGGGTTTCCAAATCCGATGGCATCAATTTTTCCAATGACTTTATCATGTACATCGCCATGAGTGAGAACGACCCCAATACAATATATTTGGGTGGCAATGATAATGCGTTGGGAGCCCCTCTTGTCATGAAATCAAGCAATGCTGGTGTTACGTGGAAGAAAGTTTTCAAGACGGCCAACAATGAAAATATTGTAACAGGATGGGAGGGAATTAATGGTGACAAGAATTGGAGCTGGAGCGAAACATGCTTTGGAATCAGTGTTTCACCCAAAGATCCCAACAAAATACTATTTGCGAATTATAGCAATATTCAAGCTTCTTCGGATGGGGGAGATTCTTGGCGACAAGCATATGTTTCAGAATCAAATGAACATCCCACAGGTGCAAGTACACCCAAAAAACAAGCATATAAAAGTATTGGTTTAGAAAATACTACATCTTGGCAAATGCTTTGGATAGACTCTGATACCATCATGGCATGTTTTAGTGATATCGGTGGGATCAGGAGCAAGGATGGAGGTGAAAGTTGGGGATTTCAGTACAATGGTTTTTCAGTGAATTCACTTTATCGATTGGCCAGATCAAGCAATGGAACTGTTTATGGTGCTTGCTCCAATATTCATGACATGTACCAAAGCACAAGATTGGCTGATGCTCAATTGGACGCCAATGACGCCAATGGTAAGATTGTTTTCTCAAAAGACAATGGTGCCAATTGGTCTACCTTGCACGCCTTTGGTCATCCAGTTTTTTGGCTGGCTCTGGATCCAAATAATCCTGAAAAGATGTACGCCTCTGTTATTCATTATGGAGGTGTTCAAGGCGCTCAACAAGGAGGAATCTGGACTAGCAGCAACTTATCCGCAGGTGCTGCTTCAACATGGGCCAAATTGCCGAATCCTCCCAGAACAGAAGGCCACCCAGCAAGTATTGAAGTTTTAAATGATGGTACGGTTGTGTGCACATTCTCAGGACGGAGGAATTCAAGTGGAGCTTTTACAAAAAGTAGTGGTGTATTTGTTTACGACCCCAACACCAATACTTGGTCTGATAGAAGTGACCTGGGTATGCAATATTGGACTAAAGACCTTATCATTGACCCCAATGATCCCAGTCAAAATACTTGGTACGTTGGAGTTTTTAGTGGCTGGGGTGGAGCGCCAAATGGCCTTGGTGGATTGTACCGAACCAATAACAGGGGAGTGAATTGGGTAAAATTGACCGGAACTCAGTTTGATAGGGTGACTTCCATGACCTTTGATCCCAATGACCCCGATCAAGCCTACTTGACCACGGAGACTCAAGGATTGTGGTTGAGCAAAAATGCCAATGAGAGCATTCCACAATGGAATCTGGTGGAATCATATAATTTTAGGCAGCCAGAAAGAGTTTTCTTTAATCCTTATAACAGTGACGAAATGTGGGTGACAAGTTTTGGCAATGGCATGAAATTGGGAACGTCCAAACCACTTGTAACACTTGACAAACAAGAATCTGGGGAAGTTTTACTTTATCCAAATCCTATTAAAACCGGCATGCTCAGTTTCACATTTCATGAAATAAATAAGAAGCTCGTCCAGATTAAAGTATTGAATGTCAACGGACAACTTGTTCTATCGAAGGATGGATCTAGATCGGAATTGGATACAACTGATTTGCTTGCAGGAACTTATGTGATTGAATTTATATTCGAAGACCAAAGTGCCATCACTAAGAAAATTGTCAAACTTTGATCAATTGAATTTTGTCTTGGCTAAGAGATAGTTCTTTTCAAGTGTTTGAAATGGTGCATACCCTCTGGCTAAAACCTGCAAGGAACCTTTGTATTCCAAGAATACTGTTGGAAAACCGTTGACGCCTAGTTTTTCAGACTTTTCAAAATCCAAATTTGCTAAATCGATGAATTTTTGCTCAGACATTTTCTTGATAAAATCTTGCCCATCCAACCCAAATTCAGCAGCTAATTTGGAGTAAACTTCAATATTTTCAGGTGCGATGCCATCAAAGTAAACTGCTTTTTGTAAGCGGCTTGCAAATTTTAGACTTTCTTTTGGCTTGAGTGTTTTAAAGACTGAGAGCGCTATTCCTAAGGGTATTGAGTTCAGTATTGTAGTTCCTTTTTTTAAAGTTTCATTCAGAAATTGTTCTCCAAATACTACACCTGTTGCCTTTTCAACATCCTTGTAAGCCCAGCTTATATATGGGGCTACTTCTCCAATTGGCCCAATTCTTTGACCAGTAATCATGCCGCCGGACACAAGCTCAAATTCCAATTCATCTTTGTGATTTTCTTGAAATTCTTGCATCACAGGTGCAAAACCATAACACCAGCCGCACAAGGCATCATATACGTAGATAATTTTCATTTCTTGAGCTTTTAGATTTGATGAACTGAATACAATGCCAAGCAGGAGCAATTGTATTTTTAGTAATTTAAAGAAATGCGTATAGGCCATTGCAAGATTTGGGTTGACAACACTTAGCACTTCATTTGAAACATGATTACTGCTGAAAAGTTTTTTCGCTTGAAGGCTTGAAAAGTTTGTTGAATTAATTTGAATCAAATAATTGTCATGATTTTATGAATGTTATTTTGGTATCACGATGAATACCTGTACTGTCTTAAGTGTGTAACTTTGGGTTTATTGTTGTAATGTTATGAGAGAAAAGTTATTATTTATTGCCATATTTTTCATATTGACCCTGTTCAATCTCAACAAGGCATTTCATATAGATGATACCTTTCACCTTGAGGCAGCCAGGTGGATTGCCGATAATCCCTATAGGCCGATGTCTGGTTTGATAAATTGGCAAAACGATCCGACACCAATTTACTCGCACAATCAACCACCTTTATTTTTTTACTTGGTCGCTTTGATGGCGCGTTTTTTCGGTTATTATGCAATACCGCTTCATTTATTGATTTCGGTATTCACGTTCTTATCTCTTTATTTTTTTGTAAAATTGACCAGAGCCTTGGAATTGAAGCAAGCCAACCTGATGTTGCTATTATTTGGGTTTTGCCCAGCTTTGATTGTCAATCAGAATGTAATGACAGATATACCCATATTGGCTTTGATATTGGGATCAAGTTATTACCTTTTGAAGGCAGACTCTGAACATAAAGCTAAAAATTACTGCTTTACCAGTCTGCTATTGTCAGCAGGTTTGTTGATTAAATATTCATTGTTGCCTTTGGTTATTGTAATTTTTGCAGTGATGGTGATCCGCAGAGATTTTAAATATTTAATCATTGCCATGCTTCCTATTTTATTTTTAGGGTTGTGGTCAACATGGAATTATTATGAGTATGGTTCGATGCACATGTTGGACCGCCCTAAAAGTGGAATCAGTATTGGTGGGCTGTGGTCCTATTGGGCAGGCTTAGGATCAATCGGTTTGTTCTCATTGGTTTTTTTATATGGAATGCTACCCAAGAATTTCATGAAATGGCTGATTTTAACTTTATTGACAAGTTACCTTATCCTACTTACTTTGTTCTTTTGTGATTTTATATCTGAGTCAATAACGAATAATTTTCTAAGAATCAATTTTTTGATTCTGGGAGCAGTAGGCTTTCTATTGCCATTTTATTTAATATTTAAGTATTGGTACAAAGTTGGATTTCAGGACATGATAGCATCAAAAGCTATGGTACTATTCCTATATTTTGGTGCACTGAGTTCATTTGTAATTTTGTTTGCACCATTTATAGCCACACGTCATATTCTATTGGCAGTCCCATTTATCATTTTGATAAGCGCTACGTTAATTTATAGCTTTGACAACTTGATCAACAAGTCTGTTGTCCTATATTCCGTAATTTTGAGTCTTTTTCTGGCTACTACCGATTGGCAATTTGCCAATTTCTACCGCAGTATGGCTGATCAAGCTTTGGGCAAAGTTCCTAAGGCTGCTCAAGTTTGGTCTGCTGGACATTGGGGGTGGCAATGGTATTCTGCTTCCAAAGGCATGAAGCTCTACAGTACCAATCACTCAAAACTTGGAACTGGAGATTATTTAATTTACCCAGTAGGTATTTCGAAACAAGAATTTGAAAAAGACCTACAGTTTTCAAGTATTACAAAACTATGGGAAAAGCCTAGTGTTTTCAATGTTATCTCTGTGAGTAGGGGTGCCAATATGTATAATTCTTCAGTTCAAGTCCTGCCGTGGCGATTATCAAAATTACCCATTGATACGGTCTATGTATGCAAAATAAGATAATTGGTAAGTGCCGTTTAGCTAATTGCCTTGATTTTCTTTTATTTCAAGCAATTCAATATCTCTCATTTGGTTGGTGACATCTAAAAATTGCATGACGATCCAAGCGATAGCAATTAATATTGAGAATGTTAGAATTGTATGATTCCAATCAAATTGTTCTTTAATTGGACCAATTATCTTAGCTCCACACAATCTGCCAAGATTCCCAACTGTCATATATAATGTGAATTGGCTGGCTGAAACTTTTTTCCAACAAAATTCCATCGCTACTGAAAAAATTCCTACACAAGCAAATACATACAAGGTTTGATACAATATCATAAACCCACCAATGAACAAGAATTTTTCCCAATAGACACTTGAAAGCGATAAACTTAAAGTCAGAACAATTAAGAGGAAGTAATAAAAATTAAGCATACGGATTTTCCCATATTTTTCAATCAAAATACCTCCTAGTAACATCCCGCCTATTCCACCAATGAGGCTAGCAGTTGAAAAGAATTTGGAGTATTCAAGATCGGTCCAATTTAATGCTTTAACTGTAAAAATTGGTAAAAAAGTACCCATGAAATTAAAAGCTCCTTGACTTACAAATATGATTAAAGCTAACAGCAAACTGCTATTTAAGCTGAATGCACTCCAAAGCGATTTTACAATTTCTGACCAACTTTTTAATTGCAAATTTTTAGACTCCGGTGATGCACTGCCGGCAGTCCATGGCAATAGTTTTTCATTGGGACGTTCTCTCAAAAAGAGTGGAAATAACATGATAAGACATACGGCAATTGAAAGCATGAGAATTGAAGTCATGTATCCGTATTGATTAAGAAGCAAACTTCCCAATGCAAGAGAACCAGAGATTCCCATTATTTTTGCTCCCCACATGAGCCCATTGGCTCTGGCTTGTTGGTTGATTGGTATAATATCAATGGCCATTCCATCTGTAGCCACATCCTGAAATGAGCCAAAAAAACCAACAGCAAATCCTGCCAACATCAGAAGATTGAGATTATTTAATGGATCTGGCACAAGAGCCATGGCAATAAAACTACCCATCAGCCCCAACTGGCCAAAAAGAACCCATGGTCTTTTTCTTCCCATTGATAAGAAGGTAAAACGATCCATAAGCGGCGCTACAATGATTTTGAAGCTCCAAGGTAGTCCAACGATTGCAACAAATGAAGCTATTTCTCCTGCTGTTTTGCCATTCATTGCCAACCATGCAGGAATGCCATAGAAAGCCATTCCCTCTGGAATTCCTTGAGCTACATAGAGTGCAATAAAATTGATGTACCTAATAAAAGCATTTTCTGACAGCGCAGGCAGGTTATTATTTTGCTTTTTTGTAATGACAATGAGTTGAGTCAACTTGAGCGAATTATTTTTGTTTGATGGTATTTTAATACAAGGTATCTAACTATGTAAATTTTGGAGTTCCCAAACCAAAATTTAATTATTTCATTTTATTCAAGATCCATAGATTTTGAATCAGCCATTTTCAAAAGCTGAGGCACTACAAGGTTATAGCACCTCAGCGTTTAGTACATTAAAACAAAATTTAGCTGGTTATTTTTCTTTTACATCGTCGTTTGAGATGTCAGCCACGCATATATATTTTCCATCTCGTTTTTCCCATACTGCCATGTATTTGCCAGTGTAAGTTACTTTACCAGATGCGTCCTTTCTTGTAGTTTTTCCTGTTTCGGTTACAGTATTTTCGTTACCGTAAACATTCATAATGTCATAAGCAACTGTAGACCCTTTTTCTCTTTTGGCCATTGATTTTTCATAGTTTTTCTTAATGCCATCTTTTCCTACAATCAATGGTTCATTGTTGGATAAGCTTTGGGCATCATCACTGTAATAGGCCAAAATTGAGTTCAAGTCGCGCGCATTATCGGCTGCCGCCCATCCGCTTTCCAAAGTCTGAATTTCTGCTTTTAGAGCTGCCATATCTGGTGCTGCTGGCGTTTCGGTTGCGGCAGATGCAGTTGATTCTTCAGTTTGCGCTGCTTCGTCAGTAGTTGGTGTACTGCAAGCTACAACAAAAATTGTCAATGAAAAGCAGATTGACAGAGTGAAGATTAAAGTCTTGTTTTTCATTATAAAATGGTTTTGATTGAGTTATTTGGTTAAAATTAAAATCGATTTTATTCTGCTGTGATTACTGCTTCCCACAGTTCAGAAAATAACAAAGTCCGTAAGTCATTCCATTTTAACATCTCGGTTTCATAATCTGCCTTAGGAAAAACTTTTTTGTATTCATCTTTCAGATCACCTCCAGCGCTATTCAAAGCAGCTGTCAAATCAGCATAACTGGTTACCACTGAATATTCATTCATACTTGAACCCAATGGAAAGCAACGAAGCCAGCTGGTTCTATTGGTCATTTTACCTGATTTGATCGCTTCAGATATCAGTGGAATTGTCGATTCAATCATGCCTTCATAAACTTTTCCTTTACCAGGAAATACTTTGACTCCATTGACACGTATATATTTGCCAGCTTTGCCTTCAGGAACGGTAGTTTGAGAAGCATAAACTTCTCTTTTGACAATTTTTAATACTTTAGAAACATTTACAAAACGCGCTGCATCTTCAGGAGAGGCGCCAGGTACAAAATCCAAATTTGTTCTTTTTTCATAGGCTTCCATTTGCTCGCCGTTATTAAAGCCCATTACTGAAATATAATCATATTCTGAATCCGACCCGCTAGGAAAAATACGTCTGTAAACCAGCCAGTAGCGAATTCCACCCTTTTCTTGCAGAATTTTAAATCCCTTTTTGTATGTTTCAAGTGTTTTAAGATATTCGTCATGTTGTCCAGGTTCAACTTTGTGAAATCGCACAACTATGTAATATCTATCATTGGCTCCAATACCTGTTTCTTTTACATTGCTCTTGGTATCGGTACCAACTTGCGACACTGGTTCTATATTAGAATAATCAGGCATTGTAACAATTTTGTTGCTTTGATCAAGGGATGCAAAATCTCGTGAACCAACCAACAAGCAGTTGTAAACCAATAATACTAAGATAACCAGCGTTTTTTTCATGATTTTAAGTTTTGAGTTGTGCTTACTTGAAAAATTGGGCATCAGCTTTCCAGTTTTTATTAACTTAATTATATAATCTATTAAGTATGCCATTGATAGTTTTTCCTTGGTTTTATGGGTTTGAACGGAATCTTCATGAAGAAACACCACAATGTAGTTCTTTCTTTATTAATATTAGTATTATTGCCCAGCACATTCAGAACATGGACATGAAATTACAAGGAACGGCGTTTTGCTATTTTAACATGAGGACGAATGGGCAGTATTAATGTCCGAATGGTGCATAATATTTATCGGGGCTGAAAGGCTATCAGGAATACCAGTATTGAAAAATGCTTAAATTCATTGTGCAAAATAATCGTGTGATTTTTAATGGCGACTTAATAGCTAAAGCTGGGTTGATATTAAGAACTGTTGAACCTTGGAATTCATATTTTTTTGGTGAAGTTCCTATAAGTCGCTATTTCATATTTGTGAACAGCTTGGATATGTTTTCAAGATTGAGCATTTAATCCAAAATATACCAGCATATTTTGCCTATGAGCAAAGCCTCAGATGATGACCAAATCTTTGAGAACCTCCCAAAAGATTGATACGAATGTTCGAATCTTCTGACTTGAACATTTTAATATGAAATTCATAAAATTTACCTTTGTAAACCCCATCAAAATCAAAGATTTTCGTTGAACCAACGGGCAAAATCTGTAATGCTAAATTGGGTTTAATATATTTTGCTTAGAGGAGCGTTTATAAGTTCTGGAACTACTCGACCCTGAGCAGCAATCCTTTCAAGTATTCGCTTTCAGGGTGATAGATATTGATGGTGTGGTCAATCGGTTGTGATAAATGCTGAAGAATACTTACTTCTCTGCGACTATCAGCGGCAGCACCGAAAACTATTTTACGAAAAAATTCTCGATCAATATGTTGGGAACACGAAAAGGTCAACAACAATCCTCCGGGTTTGATTTTTTGGAATGCCTGAAGATTAAGATTTTTATATCCACGAGCTGCATTTTCAACGGTCCGTGCACTTTTTGCGAATGCCGGGGGATCCAATATGATGATGTCATAATCCTCATCCATTTGTTTAAGAAAATCAAATGCATCTGAGTTAAAGGCTTGGTGATTTTCTGAAAAACCCGCATTGTTTATCATTTGCTCACACAATTCATTCGCCGGTTTGGAACTGTCCACTGAATGAACCAAAGTAGCGCCTCCCATCAATGCAGCGAGACTAAATCCTCCAGTGTAACTGAAAGTATTCAATACTTTTGTTCCTTCGCTGAGGTTTTTTACAATCAATCGATTATCGCGTTGATCTATAAACATTCCGGTCTTTTGCCCAGACACTACATCCACCTGCATGGGCATTCCATTTTCGAGAATATCAATGGGCATAGCTGGTTCATCACCGAACCAACTGGATGATTCTTTAACGTCCTGCTGGTTTTGGGTAATTTCTTTTATTCTGAAATACACAAATTCGTACCCGAGATCCGTAAGACAAATTCCAATGAGTTCTTTGATTCGAGCTGTTCCCTGTACCAGTATTTGAACAACTGCAATGTTGTCGTAAATATCAATTATTACACCCGGCCACCTGTCACCCTCAGCATGGACAAGGCGGTAGCAATTGGTTTCGCTCGGGTCAAAAAGATTGGTTTTCCACGACCAGATTCTTTTCAGCTTTTCAATCCAAAAAGCATCGTCTATTTCAGAATCTTGATTCGTAAAATGAAAAACGCGACCTGTTATCTGACTTTTGGCGTCATACCAGGCATATCCCATCAGGTTTTCGGCATTGTCCATGATCTGGATGATGTCGCCTGTTTCAGCTTTGGGAAGTGTCTTAACTGCGCCTGAAAAAATCCAAGGATGTTTGAAATATACCGAACGATCTCTACCGGATTTCAAAACCAAATGTGGGTATTTCATGATTTTGACTTTAATAGGTCACGAATAACAACAGAGGCGCAAACTCCGCCAAAAGCAGCTGGCAAATAGGAAATTGTTCCATACGCGGATTTTTTATACCGGGTCCCATCCGTGTGCATGAGCGAGTGTCTTATGGGGTTTTCCAATGAAAAGACAGTTTTTACACCTTTTCGGAGACCAAATTGTTTCAAGCGTTTGCGAACTGTAAGGGCCAAACGGCATGTATGTGTTTCCTTCAAATCAGCAACCCGAATGAGAGTAGGATCAATTTTTCCACCTGCTCCCATCGAACTAACAACATTCTTCTTTGCTCTTTTGGCTTCTAGTATCAATGTTGCCTTGGGTGTAATACTATCTATGCAATCTACGATGTAGTCAAATGGCAATTGTACGATGGCTCTGGTATCATCAGGACTCAAGAATCGTGAAATAACTTCAAGTTCCAATTCTGGGTTAATGGCCATCAGTCTTTCTCGCATGATTTCTGTTTTCAGCAAACCTTCTGTAGTAGATAAGGCTGGCAACTGGCGATTTCTATTGCTCGCTTCAACAGCGTCACCATCTACAATAGTCATTTTGCCTATACCTGCTCGGACAATAAATTCTGCAGCAAAAGAGCCAACTCCTCCCATGCCTACTACGAGCACATTCTTTTTGCTCAGAGTGATCAAGCCATCCCGGCCTGTAATAAGTTCTGTTCTGGATAACCAGCTAAAATCTTCCATCTACAAAGATGCGCTCAAAATTGCTTTCTACAATTTCTCCTAAATCAAAAATTGAAATATTACGCAGTTCTGCTGCTCTTTCATAAATATCTTCTATTCCCCAATCCGAATTATCAGTTTCTATAAATATTTGATTGCTAGGAATTTGTATGAATATTTGGGATGCATTTGAAGTGTTTGAAAGCAATGCTTTGCCGAATGAAAAATTTGCAGATTTTTCAGACAAACGCTCAGCAATTGACCATTTGTTATCATATCCATGAAATATAGAGTAGGGTAGATAGTTTCCTATTATCTTAGTGATCTCGGAATGCGCGCGAACACAATGCAGTATCAAAGGTAATTTCAAGTCAATGGCAAGAGCCAGCTGAGCTTCAAAGATGGGAATTTGTAAATCCAGACTTGTATCGGTTAATTTGTCCAGCCCGCATTCTCCAATGGCTATACAGTTGGGATCGTTGATAGCTTTTTCATGAATAACAGAAAGGAAATTATCAAATTCAGCAGCAGGCCACCAAGGATGCCAACCCAAACTATAAATTTGATTGGGTTTTATTTCCGCTCTTACATCTTGATTGTAAATGGTGTAAATTTCCATGTTTTCATGAAATGAAGGACCAATATTATGACTGTGTAAATTGATGAATTTCATGAATAGCCCAATGAGAATTACATTAAAATTCCAGCTAAAGTTGCAGACAAATACGAAGCCAGGGTACCGCAGATCAAAGCTTTAAAACCTAATTTGGCAATATCTACTCTTCTGCTGGGTGCCAGTTCACCTATGCCACCAACTTGTATTGCAATGCTGCTGAAATTGGCAAATCCACACAAGGCGAAGGAAACAATTGCCACAGTTTTAGGCTGTAAGGCACCAGATTTTAACATTGCTGACATGTCCAAATATGCAACAAATTCATTGACAACCATTTTAGTGCCCATCAAGGATCCTGCTGAATAGACATCCACCAATGGCACTCCCATGGCCCACGCGAATAAGGAGAATAAAGCACCAAGTATGTTTTTCAAACTCAAATTTTGCATGTCGATACCAATGGGATCTAAATTGAGTCCAGTTAATTGAAATAGCTGGCTGCCTGCCCAGCCCAATCCAGCATCCAGCATGGCAATAAGTGCAATAAAACCTATAAGCATGGCTATAACGTTCAAGCCTACTTTGAGTCCATCGCCTGCGCCATGCGATACCGCATCAACAAAATTTGCACTTGTTTTTTCGACCTGAAGTTTTACATTTCCTTTTGTTTCAGATTCCTCCGTTTCAGGAAAAACGATTTTTGAAATAACCAAGGAAGCTGGTGCGGCCATTATTGATGCTGCCAGAAGGTATTCAGCCGGCACACCTAATGCGATGTAAACGGCCATGACTCCTCCTGCAATGCAAGCCATACTGCCTGCCATTGAGGCCAGTAATTCAGAATTGGTCATACCCTTAAGATATGGTTTGATCATAATTTGCGCCTCCACTTGACCCACAAAAGCACTAGCAACATTGGATAAAGCTTCAGCGCCTGATGCTCCCATCAAAAAATGTACTATTCTTGCAAAGAAGGATACAATTTTTTGCATGATGCCGAGATAGTAGGCAATACTAACCAAAACCGCTACAAATATGATGGTGGGAATAATCTTGAAAAAGAAGATAAAATCATGACCTGGTCCGAATGCCTTATCCATTAGTTCTTTACTTACCAATGTGCCAAAGACGAATTCTGCACCTTTATCACTGAAGGATAAAATTTTGGTAACTCCAGTGGCAAACCAACTAAAGACAATTTTGCCAAACGGGATCTTCAGAATAAATATTGCTAAAGCCAGTTGAATAGCCAATCCTGAGGCGACCAATCTGTAATTGATGCGTTTTTTATTGTTGGATAGGAGAAAGGCGAGTCCCAAAATCAGGACAATTCCTATCACCCCAGTAAATCTTTCCATTTGTGTTGTATGCTTTTCGGGCTGAAATATAGGAGAAAAAATCAAACCTTGTTTAAGCTTGCAGATTTTATTTGTTGGCAGAACTAAATTTGTTGGAAAATATGCCAAAATTCAAATTGGGACTTAGTTCAATTTCATAAATAGATTTGATAAATTTTTTTTAAAGGAGATTACCTTTTTAATCTACAATCAGAATCTGTGCTGAAAGTAGTTCTAAACTTGAGGCCTTTAAAGTTTGATAATTTTTTACATCATAATAAAATCTTATTCCTACATTTACCTATCAATAGATTAAGAATATGAGTAAGCTTCCTTCTATTTTATGCATTTTGTTGGCTATTGGGTGGTTTTATCTTTTAAACCAACGGATCAACTTAGCTCCTGGCAAAAAGCTGCCACCAATCGGAAAGTTTCTGAGTCCCTTTACAGGATTTTGGAAAAATGCCGACCCAATTGCAAATTTGGAATCCAAGAAAATGAATTTGAAAGGGATCAAAGGTTCAATTGAGATAAAATGGGATGATAGGTTGGTTCCCCATATTTCAGCTCAAAACAGTGAAGATCTCATGTTTGCTCAGGGTTTTGTCACAGCTGCCAATAGGTTATGGCAGATGGATGTCGCGTCGCGTGCTACCGCAGGCAGACTTTCAGAAGTAATGGGATCCAGAACCTTGATATTTGACAAGAATACCAGAAGAAAAGGAATGGCAATTGCAGCTGAGCATGCACTCTCCGCATGGAAGAAGGATGCTGCCGTCATGAAAATGATAAATTCCTACACTGCAGGAGTAAATGCATGGATTTCTGAATTGAAACCCGCTGATTATCCAATTGAATTTAAGCTTTTGGATTATCAGCCTGAACCGTGGACAGACCTCAAAGTAGCCATGTTAGCCACCTCGATGGCAAATACCTTAAGTACCCAAGAGTATGATTTGGAGAATACCAATGCACTGAAAATTTTTGGGTCAGCTGAATACAATTACCTATACGCTCAACCCAATAAAGCACAAGTCCCCATTATTCCAGCTGGAACCAAGTGGGATTATGTTCAAAAAATGCCAGCAATAGGCGCATCAGTTATTGATACCGCCATCGGATATCTATCTCCATTCGAAAAAACACCTTTTGATGATCCACATATCGGGAGCAATAACTGGGCAGTTGGTCCAAACAAAACTAAGGAGCATCATCCCATTTTATGCAGTGATCCTCACCTTACGCTTACCTTGCCTTCTATTTGGTACGAAGTTCAATTAAGCTCTCCTGAAGTAAACTGCTACGGAGCTTCATTACCTGGGGCGCCTGGAATCATTATTGGTTTTAATGAAAAAGTAGCCTGGGGCATTACCAATACGGAATGGGATGTGTTGGATTGGTACAGTATCAAATGGCAAAACGATTCAAAGACCAAATATCTTCTTGATGGGAAAACTGAATCCGTAAGTTATAGAGTTGAAAAAATTGTTGTCCGTGACTCTATGGAAATAATAGACTCTGTAAAGTACACCAGCTGGGGTCCAGTGGTGAGCGAGGATCAAAAGAATCCAAAATACGGCCTGGCAATGCGTTGGCTCGCTCACAATTGGCACAATCCCGATGAATTGATGGCTTTTGTAGGCATGAATCAAGCTGAGAATTATAATGACTATTACAATGCTACGTCTAAGCACGTGGTGCCATCACAGAATATGGTATTTGCCTCAACAGATGGTGATATTGCCATGCGGATATTGGGAAGAATGCCTCATCGTGCGCAAGGTGAAGGCCTCTTTGTAATGGATGGTTCCGTATCTTCGAATGGTTACAAAGAACTGTTGCCCGCTGTTGACAATCCGTATACACTCAATCCTGCGCAAGGTTATGTTGCATCTGCAAATCAGAATACAACAGCTGCTGATTATCCATTTGCATACATTGGAAATTACGACGATTATCGAGGAAGATACCTCAATAGAAGGCTGACTCAAATGGATTCAATAACCGTTGAGGACATGATGAAGCTCCAGAATGATCCTTATTCAATATTGGCAGAAGATGCGCTTCCTGCTTTGATCAAAGCAACAGATCGATCAAAATTATCCGGTCAAGAGCAATTGATCTATGACCAGCTGGCCAAGTGGAATTGTAGATTTGTAGGTAAGGGTCCTGAGGCAACAATGTTCATGTTGTGGTGGACCAAATTCAAAGAAAATACCTGGGATGAAATGTATGGCATCATAGACAGCATACCGATTCTGATCCCTGAGAATTACAGAACCATTGAAATTTTAAATACCAATCCTTCATATGTGTTTTTTGACATGAAACAAACAACTGTCAAGGAAACAGCATCAGATATTGCAATGCTTTCATTCAAAGAAGCTTTAGCTGAGTTTACAAAATTTGCAGCTGATCCGATCAATGACAAAGGATCATGGAGTCAATACAAACATACTACCATTGATCACATGGGTAAAATTCCGGCATTTGGCTCTAAAATTATAGAAGTGGATGGTTTCAAAGATGCTTTAAACGCTACACAAAGATTCAATGGTCCATCTTGGAGGATGATTGTTCAATTGAGTACTCCCGTTAAAGCATGGGGGGTTTATCCTGGCGGACAGAGTGGAAATCCTGGCTCAAAGTATTATGACAATATGATTGAAACATGGAGAACTGGAAATTACAACGATTTGGTATTTCTGACCAAAGAGCAACCTGAGAGTGATAAAATTATAGCTAACTGGCAATTAACAAAAAATGAAAACTAGTTTTAATATTATATTGATGATACTGGCTTGTTATATAGCTGGATTGTTCTTGCCCTGGTGGTCTGGGATGTTGGTTATTACAGCATTGAGTTTCTTTTTGAATTTTTCGATTTCAAAGGGTGCTGTAATTGGTGCTATTGTGCTTGGGATATTGTGGTTAATTCTTGCAGTTTACACCCATTTCACAAACAACGGAATTTTGACTTCAAGAGTTGGGGAACTATTTCAAGGCTTGAGTTCCGTGCAATTGATATTGGCAACTTTTGTTATTGCTACAATATCAGGGAGTATATCAGGAATGGCTGGAGCTGCTCTCAAAAAACTAATTTCCTAAATACGTATCAAATTTTTCATGAAAACATGGATCTCCATTTCATAATAAGCACACCCAGTGCAGCTTCTTTGACTATATTGCTTGACATTTTACTGGTGCCTGCTTCTCTGTCTTTGAAGGTGATTGGAATTTCTTTTATTCTGAAACCTCTGATCCAAGATTCGAATTTCATTTGAATTTGAAAGGCATAACCCACGAAACTGATTTTGTTGAGATCGATGGCAGCAAGAACCTCTCGTTTGTAACCAATAAAACCAGCTGTTGGATCTTTTATGGGCATCCAAGTAATTAAGCGTGTATAAATAGAACCACTTATAGATATCAACTTGCGTTGAAATGGCCAATTGACCAACTTGCCTCCCGCTACATATCGACTCCCAACTACAACGTCTGCTTGATCGAATTCCAAAATTTCCATCAATTTTTGAAGATCAGAGGGAGCATGACTGAAATCTGCATCCATTTCATAAATAAAAGATGCCTCCGTCTTTAAACTGTATTTAAAACCTTCGATATAAGCAGTGCCTAATCCTAGTTTTCCTGCTCGCCGAATAAGAAAAACACGGTTGGGATTGATGTCCTGAAGAACTTTTATGCTATCCAGAGTTCCATCCGTCGAATTATCATCCACAATCAAAATTGATGTGTTTTCTGAAAGTTTGAGGACCTCAGGCACAATTCGAGAAATATTCTCGACTTCATTGTAGGTTGGTATAATTACTAAATGTCGCAAGTGGTTACTGAGTTATTGAAATTAGTAAGTTGGGATTTCAGGAAATGTAGAAGGTGATGATTCGTTCATCATTTGATAACAAGCTGTATATACATCTTCAACATTGGGCTTTGTAAAATAATCACCATCACTTCCATAAGGAGGTCGGTGCGGATGAGCGGTAATGGTAACAGGAGCAGCATCTAACATCTGGTATCCTTTTTGAACTTCAAGTATTTGCTGTAACATATAACTTGTTGCCCCACCTGGCACATCTTCATCCATCACAACCAATCTATTGGTTTTGGCTAAGGAAGAGGAGATTAAACCATGAACATCAAATGGCAACAAAGTTTGTGCATCAATCAATTCAACAGATATTCCTTTATCTGCCAGCATTTGAACTGCTTGTTCGGCTACTCTGATACATGATCCATATGTCACGAGTGTGATGTCATTACCTTGAGTCAAAACTTCAGGCACTCCAAGTGGCACAGTAAAGCTATCTAAGTTCTCAGGGCAAGTCTCTTTTAAACGATATCCATTCAAACATTCAATTATCACCCCAGGATCAACTGATTGTATTAAGGTATTATAAAAGCCAACTGCTTGGGTCATATTACGTGGAACCATTAGATACATTCCGCGCAAGGAGTGAATCAACATTCCCATTGGGCTGCCAGCATGCCATATTCCTTCCAATCTGTGTCCACGAGTTCGAATGATGACAGGTGCCTGCTGTAATCCATCACTTCTATATCTCAAAGTAGCAATATCATCTGTCATTGGCTGCAAACCATAGATGAGATAATCGAGGTATTGTATTTCGGTAATAGGTCTCCAACCACGCATAGCAAGTCCCAAAGATTGACCCACAATGGTCCATTCTCTAATACCTACATCAAATACACGTTCTTCTCCATATTTTGCTTGTAACCCTGCAAATCCTTGGTTTACATCACCAATTTGCCCGACATCTTCTCCGAATGCGAGTACTTTGGAGTTGCTTTGCAGCAAACCATCAAAATATTTATTCAGTATTTCATAGCCATTTAACACTTCGCTGTCAGAACTTATTTGCGGTTTTACTTCTTTTATATTGATTGCAGCATTACTTCCATCTGCATACAAGCCAGAGTGATAATGCCCATCTGCTTCTTCATAAGTAGCCTGCACCCAACCTTGCAATGCAGCAATTGAGATGGCATCACTTCCCGCAGCATGAAATGATATTTGACGGGCTGCTTTCACCATTTCATGAACAGCTGGTACTTTGTTCGCTTTAAAATCTTGAATGATTTGATTGATCTTTTCATTATTCAATTCCATTTGCACTGCATCCAATAAAGAAAGTATCTCTTGATTTTTGATTTTTAGTGGTTCAAGAAATGTATTCCAGGCATTTTCGCGACCTTGCTTGGCTTTGGATTTTGCAGTTTCTCTGATTTCGGAGAGTTCAGCTTCGGTAGCTATACTTTTATCCAGTATCCAACTTGCCATTTTTTCAATACAATCAAAGTTTTTTTCAAACTCCAGTCTTTCTTTTGATTTGTAGCGCTCGTGACTTCCTGATGTACTATGTCCTTGCGGTTGAGTAACTTCTTGTACATGTATAAGTGCGGGTACATGATGTTTGCGTGATAGGCTTGTGGCGCGTTCGAAGGTTTCCATGAGTCCCGGGTAATCCCAAGCTTTTACCTCATAAATGCACAATCCGTCACCATTTTCATCGAGACGGAAACCATTCAATGCTTTGGAAATACTTCTTTTGGTGGTTTGATAATCAATAGGAACTGATATTCCATAACCGTCATCCCATACACATACAACTAGTGGAACCTTAGATACGCAAGCTGCATTGATAGTTTCCCAAAAAACACCTTCTGAAGTAGATGCATCCCCAATAGTTACAAAGCTTATTTCATTGCCTTCGTTGCTAAAATTGTCAGCGTTATCAAAAGGAACTTCACGAAATTTACGTGAGGCGAATGCCAAGCCAAAAGCTCGTGCCATCTGTCCACCGGTTGAAGAAATATCAGAAGATACATTAAAACGATTGGTTGTTGCAAGCCAATTGTTGTCTTTATCAATCATTGGTGTAGCAAAGTGGCTGTTCATTTGTCGGCCACCCGAAAAAATATCATTAACAGGATCTGCATACAATTGCGCAAAGAAATTCTCTACGGAGCATTCACCTAAGGCCATCATAAAAGTTTGATCGCGATAATAACCTGATCTGAAATCACCTTTTTTGAAATGTCTGGCCATTGCTATTTGAGGTAATTCTTTACCATCACCCACGATCCCAAATTTGGCTTTTCCGGTAAGAACTTCTTTTCTGCCTGTAATACTTACCTCCCGACTCAGGCAACATACAGCAAAGTCTTCCAAGACATTTTCTTTATACTCTTGAGGTATTACGGGGGTTTCTGCTGTGATATTTTTTGGCTCTTCCATTTTGGATTCAACTTATTGGTACAAAGATAAGATAGAACTTCAAAGTATTTAAACTCTTACAAATGAACCTTAAATAATCCATTAACGTAAATTTAACTGACTGATTGCAACGAATACATTGTTTAATGGTATTTAATGTTTGTATATTTGTTCTATTAATTTCATCATCAATTACAACACTCATGAAACAGAGTATTCTTACTTTAGCTTTTTTTGCGGTTTGCGCTTTTGCATTTGCTCAAACTACACCCGTTGCCAACCCGACAAGTCCATCTGAGCTCGCTGCTCCCGACGCTACTCCTCATTCAGGAGCAAATATGAAGTTTGAAACAGTTGAAATGGATTATGGAACATTGGATCAAGGTGGTGACCCATTGAGAATTTTCACATTCACTAATGTTGGCACTGAACCTTTAATTATCAAAAATGCGAAAGGAAGTTGCGGTTGCACAGTTCCAACTTGGCCTAAAGAACCAATCATGCCAGGTGAAACCAACAAAATTGAAGTTCGTTACGACACTCAACGTGTAGGTCCTTTCTCTAAAAGAATTACAATCGAAACAAACGAAGATATTGGTACTCGTGCTTTAACCATCAAAGGTGAAGTTCGTAAAGTTACTCCTGATGAGCCAGTTCCAACTGTTAAGCCTAATGTGCTTCAAGGAAACGGTTCTTTTTAATTTCTGATTCCTCAGCATCTGACTAAAGCCACTCTGAACACTCGGAGTGGCTTTATTATTTCGGGTAGATGCTACTCGTAATATATTATTGAGTTATCTAGTTTTTTAATTTGTTGAAGCATTTTAGACCAATCATATCAAAGATGAGTTATTTACACATTCATATATTCTTGAATATGATTAAAGCTTGACTAACTTTACATTTTAATTTACCTTCCATGAAATATACTGCCCTAGCTCTGTTTTTGGTTTTGATGCTTTCATCCTGCGTCACCAAGAAAAAATTCAACAATCTTTTATTCGAAAAGAATCAATTGCAGCGCAATTATGACGATTTGATTTTTGTGCATGAGCAAAATAAAAAGCTCCTGATTCAAAAAGACAGTTTGGAACTTTTGCAAGAGGATTGCTCAAAGAAATTAAAAAGCACTCAAGATGAACTAAGTTCTACAAGAGTTTCATTCCAAGACATCAATGTAAGATACAATAAATTGGTCGATCAGAATAAGTTCATAACCGATGCAAGTGCCAAGGAACGACAGTCATTCCTGAATGAGTTGAATGACAAGGATGATATTCTGGAAAAGAAGAGAAAGGAACTTGACAGCCTGCAACTAGCATTGGTTGTTCGTGAAAAAGCCTTAGAGGCCTCTACTTCAGCGCTCGGTGCTCAAAATGAAAAATTACAACAACTGCAAAGTATTCTAGAGCAAAAAAATGGGGTATTGCAAAGTATTCAAGACAAATTACGTCAAACATTGTCCGGTATCAATTCAGCTGATATCAGTATTGTTCAAAAGGATGGCAAATTGTACACTACCATCAGTCAGGACCTTTTGTTTGCTAGCGGAAGTTCCAAAATTGATCCCAAAGGTGAGAATGCTATTAAATCACTGGCACAGGTTTTGGCTAAATATCAGGATATTGAAATATTGGTTGAAGGTCATACCGATACAGATGGTTCGGAAGATCTGAATTGGAAATTAAGTGCAGATAGGGCAGTAGTGGTTACCAAAGTGCTGATGTCCCAAGGTGTCGAAGCTACGCGTATTGTCCCTTCAGGAAGAGCATATTTTCTGCCAATTGGCGACAACAAGAATTGGGAAGGAAAAAAGAAAAATCGAAGAACAGAGATTATAATTTCACCTCGTCTTCAGTCGTTGTATGACTATATAAAATAGCAAATCATATTGAAATACTGGTTCATATCGATACTGTTGATCGGGTCTAACATTTTGTTGGCTCAAATCAGATGCGGAACCGAAAATCAGCCATCTCCGTCTATTCCTTTTCAAAAGGGGAGTCAGTTAAGGAGCGTTATTGTGATACCTGTAATATTTCATGTTGTTTATAGAAATCAGAGCGATAGCATAAGTGATGAGAGGATCTTCTCTCAATTGGACGTACTCAATTCTGACTTTCGAGCCATTAATTCGGACAAAACATCGCTTCCGGATAAATTCAGAGCCCTTTTGGTTGATATGGAGATTGAATTTTGTTTGGCTGGTATGGACCCTTCTGGATTTCCAAGCACGGGTATTATAAGGAAAAATACAAGCATTGTAGGCATTGGTTCTGCTACGACAGCTGAGAATCCTGCACGTTCATTAATAAAATACGATGTTCTAGGTGGAAGTGATTGTTGGGATCCTTCAAAGTACCTCAATATTTGGGTAGGCAGTTTTGGTGCCAACACTCCAATTCTTGCTGAAGCCAAGTTCCCATGGGAAAATAATCCCAAAGAAGATGGAATTCGAATAGATCCAGACTATGTAGGTATCAATTGTGTCAAACCTCTTAATCCGCAATATGACCTAGGTCGTACACTTACTCATGAAATTGGACATTATCTCGGCCTGCTGCATCCTTGGGGCCCAGATTGTGATGATGATGATCAAATTCAAGATACTCCCAATCAGAGACTGGCTTGGGGAGGCTGCCCTGTAAATCCTCTGGATCCTTGTGGTGAAGATATCATGTTTCAAAATTATATGCAATTCACAGACGACAACTGTATGTCTTTGTTTACCAAAGGTCAGAAAGAACGGGTTGATGCTATGATAAACGAATATCGGCCTGAACTATTGAACCAGAGCATAACTTGCAATGAATACAGAACCCATCAGGCTATACAATCCAGTCAGTGGAGGATTTTCCCCATTCCTGCTCATGATTGTCTGATGCTTGAAAACAAATTGCAATCGATGGAACGTGTGGAACTCAGGATTGTAAATATGGTGGGCATTGCTGTTAAAAGCTACAGCACACAAATTGAGGCACTGCGTCCCATTGATCTGTCCTCTATTCCGTCGGGTATTTATTTTCTTGAAATATCAGGAAAACAAGGTCAGATAAGAACCCGCTTTGTCAAACAATAAGTAATTACTTCCCAAAAATATCTTTATTGGTTTTTTTCTTGTTTGCAGGGTCCACAGGAGGGGCAGATTGAATATCGTGCCATACCATTTCTTTGTAGCGCCATTGTTTTTTCTTCCATTCAAATGCATCATAACTTCCATCAGGTACCATTTGCAAATCACCAGATTCACTTGGCATCATGATCAAATGATCGAGAATTATTTTGCCATATTCTGGATCATAATTGCACTTAAAAGACGCAGTTTTTCCAAACTTATAGACAACTCTGTGTTGGCAAGTTTCAGGATTTGTGATTCCACACCAGATTGGCAATCCAAATTTGGGTTTGCCTTTTTCGAAATAAAGAATATCTAGAATTTTTGCTCTATCTGTGGCACTTTCAGAATATCCGAACAAGGTGTAGATTGTTCCTATCTTTGTTTTAGTAGTGTGTATATTGTAATAAAGTGCACCGTACCATTGGCTAGGATCTAAAATTTTATTGATAAAATTTTTGTCACGGATTTTGGCTTCATTTGGGGTCAAGGAAAATAAAGTATCCTTAGTCTGAATCAATCCGAAATGTAGAATATTTTGTGGTGAAAGTGGTAACTCCAATGTGTAAATTCGGAAGGAACTATCTGGCGGATAAAGCATAGCTCCTATTTCTAAATCTAACAACCTATCTTGAAGTGATTCTTTGATTTTCAGATAATTACTTAAGTTATTCGTGAAACGATTTGTGATCAATTTCATCGAATCTTCAGGGTGTTGATCACTCAGCCAAATTGCATCATTTATTAATTCTTGCCTTCCGAAGTCTTGAGAAAAAATTGGCAGGATTGGAAGGCAAATAAAGCCAAGAATTAATATGGAGTATTTAATCATTGTGTTGTTATAACGTCACAGAATAAAAATCAAGTATAAATAGTTGGTATGGTTTTGGCCTAATGATAATTGAACATTTCGATCCCAATTTTTACATATTATAATCCTAAGAAGAGTGCCTACCTGAAAAGGTGGGCATTTTTGTTACATCCGCTTCCTCTTATTGGCCAAATAATCCTGAAAGAATAGCGATCCTAAATTGTCCAAACCACTGTAGAAGGCCTTGCCATTGTTTGCTTTGGTAAACTGCTGCACAAAGTTGATCAAATACGGATCTTGTGCGATCATAAAAGTGGTAATGGGAATGCTGAGTTTTTTGCATTTCATTGCAAGGCTGAGTGTTCTATTGACAATCGTTTTGTCTAAGCCAAAACTATTCTGATAGTAATTTTTACCTTTTTTGATGCAGGTAGGTTTTCCGTCAGTAATCATAAAAATCTGCCTGTTCGGATTTTTTCTTTTTCTTAAAATATCCATAGCAAGTTCAAGTCCTGCAACTGTATTGGTATGATATGGACCTACTTCAAGGTATGGCAAGTCTTTCAGTTCTATTTGCCATGCATCATTGCCAAATACAATAAAGTCAATTGTATCCTTAGGATATTTGGTCCGGATCAATTCGGCAAGAGCCATTGCTACTCTTTTGGCAGGAGTAATTCTGTCTTCACCATACAAGATCATGCTATGTGAAATATCAATCATGACCACTGTACTCATTTGACTTTGGTAATGAGTTTCTTGAACCACCAAATCTTTTTCAGTAAGTTTAAACTCATTGATACCGGATCGGATTTGAGCATTTTTTATGCTTTCTGTAGCGGAAATATGCTCTGTCTTATCACCAAATTCAAAGGCTCGCATGTCAGAAGTAAATTCCTCACCTCTTCCAATTGCTTTGGTGGTGTGATTGCCTGGAGATGCTTTTTTTATTTTGCCAAAAACATCCTCAAGTGCTTTTTGGCGGATAGCTATTTCCATTTTGGATGTAGGTACAGAACCCAAGCCACTGCGGTCAGGTTTGCTGAGATATCCTTTTTTGATCAATTCGTCAATAAAGTCTGCAATTCCATAATTGCTATCTGTCAACTTGTATTTTTTGTCCAATTCGGTCAGCCAGGACAAGGCTTCATCCACCTGTCCAGAAGTATGTAGCAACAACTCTTGAAAAATTTTAAACAACTTATCAAAAGGAGATTTTTCTTCGGAGTCTGATGCTTGTGAAAATTGGTATCCTATCATGTTAAATTCGAATACAACATTTTATGAGTTCCAAATAATCTGGTTGATCGGACACTATTTTATGAACGAATTTAGACTTTATTTCACCTTCAAAAATGATGAACACCCCTGGCATTTGAAGTCCATCACTGAGTCTGAGGTTCGCCCCATGTTTGAGTATTGTTGAGAATCCAGAAGACCAGTTTTTAAAACCGAACAACTGATTGAAATCACCGTTGGTGAGACCAAAATGTTGGTAAAGTGACAAGGAGGGATCAGAAATGTATTCGGGATTCTTTATTTTGAATTTTTTGAAGTAAGTGTTGGCAGTTTGATCATCTGACATATGTACATAAATGATCCTAAAGCCTTCATCAATGATTGTATCTTGAATTTTGGAAATGTTGGACAAAGCTTCTCTACAGAAATTACATCCAAAGTGCCTAAGAAAAACCAATACGACTGGCTTTTCGAAACTATAGGTATGTAAATCATTGCCTTCTGAAGTGATGATATCCCTGTGTAAAATCCTGTCGTCAATTAATTCCATATTGATCCTGATTTCTATCTATTGAATAACCAAATACCTTGAAATTGGTTCTAAATTCAAGTATAAGTATTAGGAAATTTTCTTAAAAACTTCGATGACTTCACGAACAGCGTTGGCAGAATCTTGTAATAATTTAGACTCATCTGGGTTCAAATCCAATTCGATAATTTGCTCAATACCATTGCGACCTAATTTAACTGGTACGCCCAGGCAAATATCTTTCAAACCATATTCACCATTGAGCATAACACAACAAGGGAAAATTCTTTTTTCATCTTTCAGGATTGCTTCAACCATCTGAGCCGCAGCTGCACCTGGAGCATACCAAGCAGATGTGCCCATCAGACGAACCAATTCACCACCACCATCTTTGGTACGATCGATTATTGCGTTTAGTTTATCTGATTCTATTAGTTCAGTAACGGGTATTCCAGCAACAGTTGTGTACCGTGGAAGTGGAACCATTGTGTCACCATGTCCTCCCATTAAAACTGCTGAAATGTCTTTGGGAGAAACATTCAATTCAGTTGCCAAAAAAGCACGGTAACGTGCTGTGTCTAAAATCCCAGCCATTCCAAAAACCCTTGAGGAAGGAAATTTTGATGCTTTAAGTGCTGCGTAAGTCATTACATCCAATGGATTAGACACGACAATGATGATTGCATTCTTTGAATGTTGAACGATTTGTTCTGTAACACCATTTACGATTTGTGCATTTGTATTAATTAAGTCATCGCGGGTCATACCGGGTTTTCTGGGAATACCAGCAGTGATAACGACTATATCAGAGTTTGCGGTGTCCTTGTAATCCTCAGTGCCTGTGAGTTTGGTGCTGTAATAATCAATGGGAGCTTGTTGCCAGGTATCCAATGCTTTACCTTTTGCCAAATCACCTTTGATGTCAATAAGTACCACCTCATTTATAAAATCCATATGCGCCAAAACATTAGCACAAGTTGCACCTACATTCCCTGCTCCTACTACTGTAACTTTACTCATTAGAGAAAAAATATTTATTTGTTAAGTTTTAAATACTTGCAATTTCACCGCAAAGATAAGATTTTAGAGGTGAAGTTTCACACCCTTTTGAACACATCATCTGGTGTTTTGTTGATAATTTTTGTAAACTAGACGACTTTTTAGCTTTTCTTTATTGAACTTTTAGCATACTACATGAAAATCACTTAACTTTGAACTACTTTAAATTCTAATCATGATCAAAAAACTCTTTTTACTTGCACTTTCAGTCATTATATTTTCTGTTGTTACAAATGCTCAATCCAATGCCCCTTGTGGAACTAAGGACTTCCATTTGGTCAAGGAGCAATTTTTGAAGAATAGAGCTTATGCTGAAACGCACAAAGTTGGAGAAAGAAGCATTACTTATGTTCCACTCAAATTTCATATAATAGGAAAAGCAGATGGTTCTGGCGCAGTTGAAGAAACTGAAGTTTTGGATATGTTGTGTTGCCTAAATGATTTTTATGCTCCAATGGATATCAAATTCTATATCAAAGATGGTTTTGCATATTTCAACAATACTACTGTAGCTACAGATCCACGAAGTAATGCTGGCACTTTACAAATGATCAATAAGAAGGTTAAAAACGTAGTGAATGTTTTCTTGGTGCAATCTTTTGTCCAACCAGGACTTTTGGGATATTATATTCCAACAGCAGACTTTATTGTAGTGAAGCGTTCTGAAGTGCGTTGCGGAAAGCAAACGATAGAACACGAGCTAGGACATTACTTTACTTTGTCGCACCCTTTCAATGGTTGGGAAGATAACGATTATGATCCTGCTATTCATGGCAATCCAGTATCTTCAAAGTTCGCTCCGGGCAACTCATCCAAGTCTCCATTTGGCCCTGTATTGGTTGAGCTTCAAGACAAGAGCAACTGTGCGAATGCAGGTGATTTTATATGTGATACTCCACCAAGCTATAATTTTTACAATTCTTACCACACTCCTTGTACTGACATCCCATTTGCCAAAGCGGTTAAGGATCCTAATGGAGACATAGTGTTTCCGAATCCAAATAATGTAATGGATTACAACAGCAATTGTTCTACTTACGAATTTTCACTGCAACAGCAAGGTATCATCAAAGCTGATTTGACCAGTAGAATTGCTACATCTTCCGCAAGGAAATTGGTAACTAGCTACACCCCATTTCCAACTGTTACAGATAATGTTCAGTTGACATTTCCTTCAAGTGGTCAGACTCTGGAAACTTTTGGTTTAACCACACTTGATTGGGAGAATGTACCCAATGCAGGACAGTATTATGTCATCATTTCAAATAGTACATCTTTTAGTCTGGGTAGTCCTTTTACAAAGTTTACGATTGTTACAGAATCCAAGTGGGATGTCACAACTGTAAAAGGAGTCCAGTATTATTTCAAAGTGATTCCAATTGTTGAGTCAAGCTTTTGTCCACCAACCATAAGTGTAAATACCTTCACAGCAGGCCAATGGACTGTTTCAACAACAAATATTAAGGAATTATCTTCTCTGAATTTACAAGAAAATCCGGTGCCACAAGGTCAAGACTTGATTGTGAACTTAGAGAATGGCGAGACATTTCAAGCCAATGTTTATGTGACTGATCTGACAGGAAGGAATGTTTATACAAGTTTGAACAATGTATTCAACCAAGGCACAAGTCAACTTGCAATTTCTACTGACGCGATGACAAGTGGTATGTATATCATTACCATGAAATCTGGTAGCGGTATCAACAGCATGAAATTTACAGTGCAATAATAGCACTCAAATATTTTTTATAAGGGAAAGTCCTGCTTCTATTTGGAGCAGGACTTTTTTGTTTTTGTGAATAGGGAATTCAACTAATTCGTTATTTTTGATTTTAGAAAGATTGAATATTTATTGATTAATCCAAAACCATACGAAAATGATCAATTTGAGAATGCCTCAAGAGCAAGAAAGTAACTACAGGGAAGAGATCATATCTCATGTTATCCTTAGGTTTCTGATAGGCATGGCGGGAATATTACTGCCCTTATTGTTGGTAGCGAGCAAGTTGATATACAATGGTGATTTAAGGCTTGAAGATTCCATAAGTGACTATTACGACGATGGTGCTGCCGGGGACATTTTTGTAGGAATTCTTTTTGTGTTGGGCGCTTTTTTATTTAGCTATAGAGGAAAGGACCCAATTGATAGCAAGACAGCAAATATTGGCAGTCTTGCCGCTGTTGGAGTGGCATTATTTCCGACCATGAGTAGTATGAAATGGATTAGCACACTGCATTTCGTGTTTGCAATTCTTCTTTTTTCATGTTTTATTTTTTTTGCTTTGGTTATTTTTCGCAAGCACCATCCCAGTGGTATTACCTCCCAGAAAAGAATCAGAAATCAGGTTTATTTGGTATCTGGAATCATAATGATAGTATGTATAGTTGCAATCGGAGTATCTTTTTTGGGATTTGATGAAGACGTTCGGAATCAGTACAATTTGGTTTTTTGGTTTGAAGCAATTGCACTTATGACATTTGGATTCAGTTGGATAACTAAGGCTGAAGTTGTATTTGGGGATATTATAGCAAGTTAATTGTTAAATCCCTTGAATTCAATATACAAATGCATCAGAAATAAGGTTTTAATCGGAAGGGTAATTCTTTGGTGAAAAACGTCAAACTTATGTATAAGCTTTCCGCTTTCAGAAATCAAAACAAGAATTAATGGCTGCGATTAATAAACTTGTTTTTCGTCCTTTTTTACTTTTTTTATTCCTATAAAAATATTGGTGCTTGATAATGCTAGCAATTTGTAATGCAGTTTCCCTTTTTAAGCCTTGTGAATTATACTGCATTACGAGTACCTTTTTTTCTCCACGGCAAAATTCTATTTTAGCAAATCGTCTTTTAATTTATCAGCAAGATCTTTCTCAACAAGAAGTTCCTTGAGTAATTTATTCTCTTTTTCTAGTTCTCTAATCCGTGCAAGTCGACCTGGGGTCATACCATGTGCAAACCCTTCTTCGCCCATTGTTTCTGACTTCTTTTTCCAACTGTAATAAGTGGCGGGATATAGGCCATAACGATCCAAAGTAGCCTTTACAACTTTTTCTATAGACTCTTTTAGTACAGCCATTTTTCCGTTGCGATGATTCTTTTTCGTTTCATAATAGACAAAATTATTATATTTATTGATTAATATTATTGTCTGACTTTTTAAGGGGCTAAAACATTAAACAATCCTAAGACCTAAACAGTAAAAATCCGACAACCATTCATAATCGGCGATAAAGTGGTATTATTTGCTTATTTTGTTGCCAATTCTCCGATACAAAGGCTGGTAATTAGAAGATTTAAACTATTTCAAAATAAATGCAATGTTTAGCATTATCATCCCGACATTCAATGAAGTTAACCTGACAGCTCAGGCAATCAGTAAAATATATGCAACCAATATTGGATATGACATAGAAATTATTGTAGTTGATGGTGGAAGTACTGATGATACTTTAGCCATTGCCAACCAATGCGGAGCCACAGTCATTTTAAGCAAGTGCAAAGGAAGGGCAGCACAAATGAATATGGGTGCATCAATGGCAAAATATGAAATCCTTTATTTTTTGCACGCCGACAGTACTCCGCCCAATAATTTTACATCAGCAATTTTTAATTCCTATAACAATGGTGCAAAAAGCGGATGCTTCAGACTGCAGTTTGATTATGATCACTGGTTTCTCAAAGCCAATGCGTGGTTCACTCGGTTTAATGTGAATGCCGTTCGTTTTGGCGACCAAAGCTTGTTTGTTACAAAAGAAATATTTCGAAAAGCGGGCGGTTTTCGTGAAGATTTGCTGCTGATGGAAGACCAGGAAATCATCAGCCGCCTGAAAAAGTTCGGAAAATTTGAAGTGATTGATGGTTACGTTATCACTTCAGATAGAAAATACCGAGACAATGGTATCTATCGGATGCAGTGGATTTTTTTCAAAATTTGGTGCCTTTATTATTTGGGTTATCCACAACACAAACTAGTACAACTTCATCGAAAACTGATTAAGAACAATAAATTATGATGGACAATAATTACGATATAATAGTTATAGGCGCTGGTTCTGGTGGGCTAAGTGTCGGAATGACCATGAATGCGCTTGGTTTTAAAGTCTTAATGATTGCAAAAACAGACAAAGATATTGGTGGAGAGTGTCTCAATGATGGTTGTGTTCCTAGCAAGGCGCTGATTCACGTGGCAAAAATTCTCCAGAATGCAAAAACAGCGGAAACGTTCGGGTTAAAGTTAACAGGAATAGCAGACCTGGGAAAAGCAATCGAGTACGTCACGCAAAGACAGGGAATCATCCGCAAACATGAAAATGCAACGGAATTACGTAAACAGGGAATTGGCATTGCCTTAGGCGAAGCAAAATTCACGGGCAAAAAAGAAGTAACCGTCAAAAACACCCGATACGAGGCAAAAAATATCGTCATCGCAACCGGTTCAAAGCCTCGGGAATTAAATGTACCTGGGGTCGAAAATGTAAATTATTTTACGAACAGTTCTATTTTTTCAATTGATTATTTACCTAAAAATCTTTTGGTAATTGGAGGTGGGCCAATTGGAATTGAATTAGCGCAGGCATTTAATAGTTTTGGAACCAAAGTGATCGTTGTGCAACATGGCAATAAAATTCTAGAGCATGATGATGAGCAGGTATCATCCATTCTTTTACAGCAACTAGAACAGGAAGGAATCAAGTTCTTGCTCAATGCAGATTTAGAGAGCTTCTCTTCAACCAATAAGGCCAACATAAAATTCAAAAATGGAAAAAACCGTACTGTCGACTTTGACGCTGTCTTTGTAGGTATCGGACGGGAACTGCCTTTGGATGTATTACAATTACAAAATGCCGGCATTAACACCAAAGATGGAAAAATCATCATTGATAAACACTTGCGAACCACCAACAAAAAGGTTTATGTATGTGGTGATGTGGCTGGTGATCTGATGTTTTCCCATGCGGCTGAATTTCATGCGCGAATTCTGGTAAATAACTTCCTTTCCCCATTCAAAAAGAAATTGAACAATGATAATATGTCTTGGGTCACTTTCACTAATCCCGAACTGGCAACATTCGGTCTGAATGAAAAACAATTGCAGGAAAGGGGAATTCCGTACGAGAAATTAGAACAAACATTTAACGCTGATGATAGAGCAATAACAGACCAATATCAATTCTCCCAAACAATACTTTATATAAGCAAAGGAAATTTTTTAAAAAAGGAAAAAATCCTCGGTGGGACAATGATAGCCCCAAATGCGGGTGAAATAATACAGGAATTGATCTTAGCCAATACCGCAGGATTATCAACCCAAGAAATTTTCAATAAAATTTATCCGTATCCAGTGGCTTCGAGGGTTAACCAGCAGCTAATAGTAAAGCATAAACAAAAAATAATATCTCCCTTTTTGAAAAAATTAGTAAAAATCGCCTATAAAATATTCAGCTGATGGAATGGTGGGAAACTTTTAAAGAATGGTATTTAAGCCTTGGCGAAAAATACAATGTCAATCCTTTTATTTTTGGAGGGATTTACGTGGGGGCAATTCCGTTTTTCTTTCTATGTCTTTATTGGACGATAAAAAATATAAGGAATAAAAAATCATCTGTATTGCCTGTGTTGCTTACTGGGTTGTTTTTTATTTCGGCCTATTTGTACCTCTTAGTAGTTGGTAAAAACATTCCAATTTGGGTTTATTTTTTTATTGGCCTTATGGTTTTGTACTGGATTTATTCAACAATTATTAAGATAAAGAACAAGACAAAAAATGAAACCCAACGATGAAAACGCAAAACTGGCTCCAGAAAATTGACCGATCAGGATACTGATAATATCAGGTTCTAACATAAGGCAGTATAATTGCTCCGTCATAAGCAAGCATAAAAGACCTAACAACTTAACAATCAACCTAGCCTACAATTAAAAAAATAAATTGAAGTAAGCATGTAGCCAATAACACAAATTGTATATATACGTGTTATAAAACCCCAAATACTGTAAAAGCGGTATTTGTCCCTAAGCATTTATGAATTAATGAAGGAATTTCCTGATGATCAGAGTTGTCAAAATTATCTTATAAATCTGCGATGGTTAATGG
>Ga0105044_10001211_pt1 | contig 34140 bp, 24 predicted proteins | sample MAT01_FD_78092 | JGI IMG/M metagenome (GOLD analysis project Ga0105044, IMG submission 78092) | Freshwater microbial communities from Lake Fryxell liftoff mats and glacier meltwater in Antarctica - MAT-01 | ecosystem: Environmental > Aquatic > Freshwater > Ice > Liftoff microbial mat | place...
AATAGCTAAAAGAAGCCCTACAATCCAAAACCTAATGACCACCTTAGTTTCAGGCCATCCCTTGAACTCAAAGTGATGGTGCAGGGGGGTGCATAAGAAAATACGTTTTTTGTTTCGGAGTTTACAGCTGCCGACTTGTAGAATGACTGAGACCGTTTCGGCCACAAATATGCCTCCAATAATTCCTAGAAGCATCTCTTTTTTTAGAAGGATGGCGCATACGCCTAGAATACCTCCCAGAGGTAATGAACCCGTATCTCCCATAAAGACTTGCGCTGGATAACTGTTATACCATAGAAATCCCAGGCAAGCCCCTGCTAAAGCCGATAAATAAATTCCAATTTCACCGCTTCCTTCAATGTATAAAATGTTTAAGTAGCGGGCGAGATCGACGTTGTTCGAAACGAAAGCGATTAAGGCTAAGCACCCTGCGACTAAAATAAGGCATCCTGCCGCCAATCCGTCCAAACCGTCTGTTAAATTTACGGCATTGGAGGCCCCGGTAATCACGAAGACCATGAATAAAAAAGCAAAAGCTGTAAATATTCCCGAAAAAGAGAGTACAGGGTCCTTTAAAAAGGGGATGTACAGGCGGGTGGCATATTCTTTTAATGAAATTTGGGTTAACGTCGAGGTAGTTTTACCTTCAGCATTTTCCTTAATTTGCGTTTGTTCTTTAACAACTGGCGGGTCAAACCAACGTTTAAAAGGGACATGCGAGGTGAGAGCAGGGCTTAGTAAATAAAGGGGAAGCAGCGAAGAAATTAACAATTGGTAGAAAAATTTCTTTCGGCTCGCAAGCCCTTTAGGATTTTTATACTTCAGTTTTAGGTAGTCGTCCCATCCGCCGACAAATCCAAGAAAGATAGTAGTAATCAGTAGAATAAGCGAAAAAATGTGTGTGAGGTTCATCCACAAAACTAACGAAACCACCATGGAGAAAAGAATGAGAATACCTCCCATAGTGGGCGTATCTTTCTTTTTTTGGTGAAGAATTCCTAAATGAGGACATTCATCTGTGCGGATGGATTGGCCAATTTTTAGTTCATAGAGTTTTTTTATGAAGCGGGGTCCTAAGAAGATGCAAATAACTAACGAAGTGATAGCTGCTAAAATCATCCGAGTTGATGTGTAGCTAAAGACGGCTGGAAGTTTTATTCCATAATGTGCTTTCAGAAATTCGATCGCGAAAAGAAGCATGGAGTGCTCCACTAAAAATACTTTAAGATTTCCCACAATTGTTTTTTATTAGAACCCTTCAATAAAACCAAATCTCCACTTTTGACATGTCTTTGGAGCTCATCAATCACTTGCTCTAAACTTGTCAATACACACACTGGTTTGTTTGCTTTTTTCCAGACTTCTTCGATGGGGGTGCAACCTTCACCAAAACAGATGATCCGATCCACTTTCTCGAGAGAAAATTCGCCAATTTCTTTGTGGCATGCTTCTGAAAAACTTCCTAGTTCAAGCATCTCCCCTAACACAGCAATTTTTTTACCCGAAGGGTTTGGAGGGGGCGGCAAAGAATCTAAAGCGGCTTTTATTGAGGCTAAAGCAGCATTATAACTATCGTTGATAAAAAGAATACCTTTTTTCATTATTTGCTCTAAACGTTTTTCAGGAAGGGTAAGCGTTGGAATCGTTTCTTTAATCTGTCCCCATTCAATTCCCAAAGTTCTGCAGACACTTACCGCTGCTAGAAAATTTTGATAATTATGCCCTCCCAAAAACGGGAGAGGGGGAAGTGAAGGACTTTGGCCTCGCACATCAACAATGGTAAATTCTTGGCTTTGTCGACTTAAAAAGAAATTCGCTTGCGATGAAGTTGACGAAAAGGTGTGTTTTTTACAGCTGCCTGCACTTAGGACAAGATCTCGATAAGCGATTTCGGCAGGAAGGATTCCAAGCTGAGTTTTAGGGTGGGAAAAAATTTCACTTTTAGCTTCAGCGATCTCTTGCAATGAGCTGAGCTCATTCATATGGACAAGTTCTACCGCTGTTAAAACGGCGATGTCTGGCGGTGCAATTGTTGTAAGCTGCTGGATTTGGCCTTTACCCGTCATTCCCATTTCAAGAATGAGAAGCTCTTCGTGCCCTTGAACATGGTTCAGCAATGTTAACGAAAGTCCAATCTGCGAGTTCTGATTGCCTGGAGAAAAAGCCGTTGACAGATGGTTTTGGACTAATTGAGTAGTAAGATGTTTGGTTGAAGTTTTACCCACGGATCCTGTAATTGCCACGATTTTAGCTTGGCAATATTTTTTCAAATAATTACGCGCTAAAGATTGCAATGCGAGTAAGACATCTGGAACTGGAATCAAAAGCAAAGAAAATTGAGTCGCGTGCCGGGCATAAAATTTCTCAGAAACCACTGCTGCGCAAGCTTGGCGTTGCACAGCTTCTTGAAGGAAATCATGACCATCAACCCGAGCCCCCGACAAAGCAAAGAAAAGATCACCAGGCATTAATTGACGGCTGTCCACCACCACCGATTTAACGTGATGGCTTAAAGAGGGGCATGCACGACCGGGTGCTAAAATTTGGAGAACTTCTGCTAAAGGTAAGTTAAGCCCCGCCATAAGATTCCTTTGGGGAAGTGAATGAAAGTTCTTGATGCCTTTGCATAAAAATTTCTTACTGGCATCTTTACTTCAGAATCATACTAGCATCCTCCGGATCTTTCGTCTAAAAAAATCTGGCATCAAATCTCTTTTTAAAATCATAACCCATTAATGGTTAAGTGTATTGCTATAATTGTTTGTTTAATCTAGAATGGTTTTAATTTAAAAAATCAACCGAGTAGGCTTATGTCACTTGATAATAAAAATTTTAGCTGGGCGATTGGAGGATTCTTAATTGCTTACCAAGCGCTGTTACTCACCACGCTGCCATTCTATCTTTATTTTGGTTCGCCAACATGGGGAATGTGCGGGATTTCTTTTATCCTTTTATATTTAACAGGTTTAAGCATTACAGGTGGATACCATCGTTACTATTCTCACCGCTCTTTTCGAACCGGTAAGTTTCTGGAAGTCATTCTTTTGTTTTTCTCGACCTTAGCAGGTCAAGGAAGTGCTTTACGCTGGGCGTTTGACCATCGTTTGCATCATGCGCATGTGGATACGGATGATGATCCCTACTCGATCAAAAAAGGATTCTGGCACGCCCATTTTTTATGGATGCTTAAAAAACAAAAGCCAATCGATCCAAAAGTGGTCCCAGACCTCATTAAAAATAAACAAGTGATGTTTCAGCACCGATTTTATCCTGTTTTAATGTTTGGATCTAATTTATTGCTTTTCCTATGTGTAGGTTGGCTGATGGGAGATTTTTGGGGCGCTTTTTTCTTAGCGTGGTGGACCCGGTTCTTCCTGCTTCATCATTTTACCTGGTTTATTAATTCTCTGGCACATAGCTGGGGTGATAAGCCCTTTTGCCAAGAGCAGTCTGCGGTAAATAATTATATCTTAGCCTTTCTAACTTTTGGAGAAGGGTATCATAATTTTCACCATACCTTTGCGAATGATTATCGAAATGGGATCCGTTGGTTTCACTTTGATCCCACCAAATGGTTGATTTGGACTCTCAGTTTTTTTGGGCTAGCCACGCAGCTACGCCAGGTTGATTCCTTTACCATTCAAAAACGTATGGTTCGTGAGAAGAAAAACCTTTTGTTAGAGCAAATCAAAAAGTTGTGGTACGTCAAAAAAGATGAAATGGAAGCCAAAATTCACGAAGTCTCTGAGCGTATTGAAAATAACATCCAGACTTTTAACCAGCTCAAAGAACAGTACCTAAACTTAAAAAAAACAGCGCCAAGCGGTCGTGAACTCTTAGATGAACTGCACCTGGAAATTAAAGCGCTGCAAAAAAGAATGCGCGAAGATTGGAAAGCTTGGAAATATCTTTGCACTTCGCTTACTCATTTGAAACCTATAGAAGTTTGAAAAAAGCACTTTGTGCTTTTTTCCTTTTTTACTAATTATTTCATTGTGTAATGATATAAGTATTAAAAAAGGATGGCATTGCAAAATTGAACCGTTTGCACGAACAGAATTAATAAATATCAAAAATCTCAAGTTACACACAATGTATGAGTTGAATATAGATCTATAAAAAATGGAAACAAATCAATTTAAAATGTAAATAAAAATTGTAATAATTGAATGTAAAAAAATGTCCAGTTTGCAAATATGTAAGATATACAAATATTTGAGTAAATCGTAATTTTTTTTACGTTTCTTTCATGGCAATAGGAGGTTAGAATGACTTATCGCGTTACAAATATTAAATCTCAAGAAGAATTTCATAATCGTGTAGAAGATCTCAGAAAGGTTAACGATGAGGATGATCGACAGTTAACCACCAAATTACAAGGAAAACAAGGGAATCTAGAAGGACGCTATGTCACTCTTCTTAAAAAATTGATCTCCCTACTTCCTGGGATTCATCTCGCACGCACAACCCCTGTAGAAGTGGCGAAAGCTGTTGGTCAATTTGCCGACGATTATAGCAAAAAAAAATTTCTAACTAAAAACGACCAAGACACATTAGTGAAAATTCTTGAGAGGCTGAAAACGAAAGGAAAAGCATCTCTAAAGGGAAAGGAAGTAGCTATCGATGAGGTGATTAAAAAAATCCAAGGGTTGCCTACCGTTGGAGTTTTAAGTAATAACAAGAGCACAGACAAAGAACTTAAAGATGTTTTGGATAGTGAAAAAGCATCTCCTTTATTTTATGCAATTCTTGATAAAGATATTGATAAAGTTAATCAATTAATTACACAAGGAGCTGATGTAAATACTCCTCTTGGTAATGGGAGTTTGCCATTGCACTTTGCTGCACAGGTTGGGGATGTGGCAAGTATTAAGCTTTTACTAACAAAAATGAACGATGTCAATGTTAAAGGTAATCACGGGGGCACTCCTTTAGCGTTTGCTGCTATGGGAGGGAAACCGGCAGCTGTTCAAGAATTATTAAATGCAAAAGCTGATGCTAATATTGCTGATGAAGATGGGTATTTGCCATTGCATTTTGCTGCAGGGGCTGGAGATGTGGCAAGTATTAAGCTTTTACTACCAATAACCACTAATCGTGCCAATGCCTTAGGGGGTTACAAATTAACTCCATTATTTTTTGCTGCAGGTGCTGGTAAGGTAGCGGCTGTTCAGGAGCTATTAAAAGAAGGAGCCGATGCTGATCTTGCTGATGGAAAGGGGTATTTGCCATTGCACGTGGCTGCAGATGTTGGGGATGTGGAATGTATTCAATTTTTACTAGCAAAAACGACCAAAGGTGTCAATGTCAAAGATACGGAGGGTTCCACTCCTCTAGTTTTTGCCGCAAAGGCAGGAAAACCGAAAGCCGTTGAAGCACTATTAAATGCGAAGGCTGATGTTAACATGGCTTCTAAGAATGGAAGTTTGCCGTTACATTATGCTGCTGAGGCTGGAGATGTCGAGAGTATTAAGCTTTTATTGCCACAAACAACTAAAGGGGTCAATTCCAAAGGAGCTTTCAACTCTACCCCCTTATGTTTTGCAGTAAATCAAAAGAAAGTAGCAGCCGTTGTAGCACTATTAAAAGAGAAAGCTGATGCTAATATTCATTCTGGTGAGCCAGATAAGCTATTTCCACTTCATATTGCAGCAGGGAACGGAGATCTTGAGTCCATTAAGCTTTTATTGCCAGAAACTGTCGGAGGGCTAAACGTCTTAGATGGGGATAAAGCTACTCCGTTATTTTATGCATTGCAAGAAGGGCGTGAGGATGTTGTCAAATATTTGATGGAGGAAGGGGCTAATCCGAATGTTAAAAATACAGACGGAGTTACTCCTCTAAGTATTGCAAAGTCAAGGCCTGAATTGAGTGAAATTGTAAAAATCCTTGAAAAAGTCTATACATAATAGTTGGAGGAGGGCGTTTGCAAAACTCCCTCCTCTGGGTGATAATCTATCTTCAAGGTTAGATTTTCCGCCGTTTTTTTCCTAATGTTTGCGTTTAACACCAGTTAGCCTTTTGAACTTTTCAAAACCTCTTTACCCTATCATACTTTTGCATATGCACTCTTTTCATTTTGGAAAGAGTAAACACCTAAAATTTTAGGTATTGTAAGAAGAGCAATTTTATACTATTGAGTTTCGGAATTTGAAATTGTATTTTTGGATTTTTTAGGTTATTGTCATCCCCTAGTAAAATCTAAAAAAGGTAACAATGCTTAAAAAATTGATTTTTGTCCTAATCGTAGCATCAGCGTCAGTTTTAGCTGACACCATCGAAAATTCTTCTACTGACAGTTTTCAGAACGAATGTTCAGCTCCTTTGCCCCATCCGGTATGCGAAGAAGGGAATTGGCTGCCTGAGTTGGTTCCATTTTTTCCGACTATGCTCGCGGAGCCGCACATTGTTGGCTATTCGGCAGGCTACCGCAGTTATGATCGTGTTTTCAAAACAGATCTGCTTCCGGTTTCAATTGGAGACAGGTTTTCGTTATACCAAATTAAAGAGATCCCATGCGGACGTCTGTTTGTGGGCATTGAAGCTTGCGTGTGGGCTATTTTTGAAGCAAAAGCTTCATCTCTCGCCTTAATTAATGCAGACTACTACATAGGTGTTCCTTTTACATACATCAATGGACGTTTTTCGAGCCGTCTACGGTTTTTTCATCAGTCCTCCCATTTAGGGGATGAATTATTGGTGGAAAAAAAGTACATTAAGCGCCTAAATCCTAGCATGGAAGTTGTTGACTGGTTTTTTGCTTATAATCTCGTGGAGCGATTTACCATTTTTGGCGGATATTCAAGAGTCTTGCGCTCAGATGAATCATTTAAAGTTAAACCAAATGGAATTAGCTACGGCTTTAACTACCACTTTGATGCCTTTAAAATTCATGTCGGAAATCTTGAGGCCATTCCCTATGTGGCAACGTATGTTAGCAATTGGGAAGACAATCGGTGGAAATTTGATACTACAGTAGCAATTGGATATCAGTGGGATAAATCTTATGGGCATAAATTGCGGATTTTTCTTGAGGCGCACAACGGCTTTTCACATGAAGGACAATTTTCCAAACAAAGGACTGGTTATCTCAGCTTAAAACTTCTTTATGGCTATTAGATCTCTTAAAAGAGGTCTAAGGCCTCTTTTTTATTTTTATATAAGAGATTGATGTTAAGCGTTTATTTGAAAAAAAAGAGGTGAAAATTAATTTAATGCAGCACCTGGTAACTTTCACTTGACGTGATGAGGTTCGCTCAGGTATAAACTAGTTTTTATGATCGGTGGCATGGCCAAGTGGTAAGGCAGAAGCCTGCAAAGCTTCCATTCCCCAGTTCGAATCTGGGTGCCACCTTTCTCTTTTCTTTCTAACTCCCTGCTTTTTATGCTCTATCTTATTGCTACTCCCATCGGAAATTTAGAAGATATCACGCTGCGAGCATTGCGGCTGCTCAAAGAATGCGACCTCATTTTATGCGAAGATACCCGTCATAGCTTAATTCTACTCAAGCATTACGCCATTCAAAAACCCTTGAAGAGCTTCCATAAATTCAACGAAGCTTCCCAGGAAGATGAACTGTTAGCTTCGATGATCGAGGGAAAGAAAATAGCTTTAATTTCAGATGCCGGCACCCCTGGCATTTCAGATCCTGGTAGCCGTTTAGTTCAGAAGTGTGTGGAAAACGGCGTTCAAGTACTTTCTATTCCAGGTCCCTGTGCGGCGATCGCGGCTCTAACTTGCTCAGGCCTTGACACCGATCGATTTCAATTTTGCGGTTTTCTACCGCGAAAAAATCAAGAATTAAAGAAAAATTTGCAGCAGCTTCTTTCCTATAAAGGAACATCTATTTGTTATGAATCTCCACATCGGCTGCTGAATGTGCTTAAAGCTCTACATGAGCTTGCCCCTAAGCGTTTACTTGTAATTGCCCGCGAGTTAACTAAAAAATTTGAAGAAGTGTGCCGCGGGAATGCGCAAGCGCTCCTAACGCTTTGGGAAGATAGAGTTGTGAAAGGAGAGATCGTTCTCATGATTCAAGGAGAAGCCGAAGGGGAAAGCCACCAGTGGGAATTATTAACACCTGTTGAACACGTGCAGTTCCTGGAAAATCAACTCAATATCACCAAAAAAGAAGCCATTAAACTTGCTGCTGACTTAAGGGGTATTTCAAAACGTGACCTCTATCGCGAATGCCTTCCTTCCCAAGACTAAAGAAATTCATTGGTTGGCTTTTCTTGATAATGCTTTTTGATTGTTTCTAAAGATCTAATTAGCTATGATTTACCTTTTTTATTTTATTTGAGAAGATCCAATGAGACCTGAAAATCTTAAATCTCCCTATAAGTTGAGTGAAAGAAAGGTTTTAATCGAAGATAGAGTTTGGTACGTCCCTCTGCAAGGAACAGCTCCTTCAGATTTTTCATTTCCTGGATGGGATTGTAAAACCTTCTTCGGCAATTCAAACCCTGTCCATATTGAATATTGCAGTGGAAATGGGACCTGGATAGCCGAAAAAGCTAGCGAAAATCCACTCATCAATTGGGTGGCAGTGGAAAAGAAATTTGAGCGAGTTAAAAAAATCTGGTCTAAGATTAAAAATCGGGAACTGTCAAATCTAATTGTTATTTCTGGTGAAGCTCTCAATGCCACTCGCTGTTTTTTTCCAAGCTCAACAATTGCAGAAATCTACGTAAATTTCCCCGATCCTTGGCCCAAATGCCGCCACGCTAAACATCGCTTAATCCAGCCAGAATTTATTAATGAAGTCGCGCGCATTCTAAGAGAAAACGGTTCCCTCTCATTAGTGACCGATGCACCAGATTACTCCATGCAAATGATCGAAGTGCTTTGTCAATCTCCAGCTTTTAATTCATGCTATCCAGATCCCTACTATACTGAAGAAATGAGCAATTATGGATCTTCGTATTTTGAAGAATTGTGGAGGGAAAAAGGAAAGGTGATACGCTATCATCAATTCAAAAAGAAAGCGATCTAAGATGGAATCTTCTCAGTTAAAAATCTACGAATGCCAAGAGCTTTTTGTTGAGATTCCTACAGGTTATCAAGCAGTACTAATTTCATTAGATGGAGCCATTCAAGGAAATCTGAATTGGAAAAGCGAGCTTGAATGGGCAGCTCAGTGCGTGCAACAAGGCTTTTCTATTCTTTGGGAAATTCGTTTAGGCCTTTTTAAACAACTTCCACAGCCACTTTCCAACAAGACGCAATTTCTTTCACTAGGATTATCACTCGAACATTTCTTACAGGGCCCTTGGAAAGAGTTTCAGGCTCATAGTCTAGGAATTTGCCTTTATCGAGGAAATGCAGATTTTAGCCTAAATTTTCCCTGGGAAGCTGACCAGCATATCCATTTTCATGAATGGTTGAATGATCGCTTTAAAGATATTCAAGATTTTAATCAGGAAATGCAACTCTCAGTAGAGAATTTTACCGAAGTTGATCCAAAGCAACCCGAAGGTCATCTTTTGGCTGCCTTATATTGCCGAGATATAGCTGCCGATTATTTTGATTTGCTTGCAGGCCACATGTCTCAGATTCTACCCCTCTATCTTTTACTAGATGCGACTTCACTAAAAGATCCTGCTATGCAAATGCAAATGCTTTCTAAAGAGCGTTTTGCACGCTTTGAATTAGGTGTCAAAGGTTCTTTAGTTGGAAGTTTTCCCCTGGAATGGGAGCCTAATGGATGGATTCTTTCTCTTGAAAAGCAAGAAAAAATTGCTGTATGCTTACCAGATTTGAAAGAGGCCACTCCTTCCCTATGTAAACTTTTAAGCGTAGCCGTCAATACGTTAAATCAGCGCCAAATCCCTTTCCGTTTAATTTTTGAAAACACCATGACCCATGAGTGGGATGAGCTGGATATGCTCTTTGTACTGCCTACAGGGTTAAGTCCTGAAGGAAAGCGTAAACTCATGGGATTTTGTGCTGCAGGTGGGCAAATTATCTCTTTAGGAGAACATTTAGGGACTCCAGAAGAGATTTCTTTTCAAGCATGGTCATCATAAATTCCCAATTTTAGAAAAATAGCTATACCCTCCAGCATAGTATCAAACTTGATATCATATAGTTCTATACACTCTTAATGCCATCTTCCACATCCCTGTCCTTTCAAGTGTTAAATGGAGCAATATTGAAGCTTTATTTCTGAGTCTTAGGGCTCAAGTAAGCGAGGAACGAGGCTCACGATTAAAGATATATCTTTCAGAAAGAGACGGATAAAGGGGCCTTAGTTTCAGTGCGTCGGTTTTTAGAAGAATCAGGAGTAAAACCATGAAATACAAAGGATATCACGGACACGTGAATTATGACGAAGAAGCTCGACTATTCCATGGTGAAGTCGTTGGCTAAGAGATGTGATCACTTTCCAAGGAACTTCAGTTGAAGAATTAGAACAAGCATTTAAAGATTCTATTGATGAATACTTAGACTTTTGTAAAGAGTTGGAAAGAGCCCCTGAAAAGCTCTTCTCCGGTAAGCTCATACTGCGCCTTCCACCTGAAATTCATGAAAAAGCCGCTTACGAAGCTAAAAGCAATGGACTTAGCTTGAATGCTTGGATTAAACAAGGCACACAGCAATTGCTCAGTTCCTCTTCCGACCTTAAATCATCTCGCAAAAAGCAATGCTAGAAATTTAATTTTCTAACCTTTGTATTTGCGTTTGGATTGCTACTACTATGCATATGCTCTTCAAAGAGCGTTTTGCACGCTTTGAATTAGGTGTCAAAGGCTCTTTGGTTGGGAGTTTCCCTCTTGGGAGCCTAATGGCTGGCTTCTTTTTTCTTGCAAAAACGGGCAAAATAGCGGTATGTTGAACTGATCTGAAGGAGGCTACACCTTCCCTCAGTAAACGCTTAAGTGTAGCCTTCAATACTTTGAATCAGGGCCAAATCCCTTTTCGTTTAATTTTTGAAAATACCATGACCCATGAGTGGGATCAACTGGATATGCTCTGTCTTGCCTTCAGGCTTGAGCCCTGAAGAAAAGCTTAAGCTCATGGGATTTTGGTGCAGCAGGGGGGCGAATTATCTCTTTAGGAGAGCCTCTAGGCAATCCATGGTCTTTATAAATTCCTATTTAGGGTAATAATTTGTTAAGTTTAGAGCGTAAAGAAGGTTTGAGCCATTGGACAGCTTCTTTAGGGGTAAGCCCATTACCATTTTTAATCGTCTGATTTACTCCATTTTCTATTAAAAATTTTATCATTTGGGTGCTTCCACTATGCTTTGCTATTGCCATATTGATGGCCGCATGTAATAAGCTTTCCTTATCATCTCCATAAACCTCGGTAGTATCTAACCTTGCTCCTTTTTCCTGAAGAAATTTTACCATGGGAAGATTAATGTATGAAATTGAAACAAACATAGGTGGTAGGTCATCATCATAATCTACAGGAAGGCTTAAACCAAGTTCTTTACCATGTTTTTTTATGCGGGCTTCTATAAGAAGTTTAAAACCTTCTAGATTATCTTTTTCGATGACATGATGTAAGGGAGAGTTAAAGTGGTCATCAAGAGCTTGGAGGTCTGCTCCATGATCAATCAGAAGTTGAGCCATTTTCAAATCATTACACACGATAGCCCTGTACAATGGAGAGGTGTTATTGTGGTTAGACAAGTTTACATTTGCCTTATTTTTAAGCAAAAATTCAATAATCTCTGTATTTTTTGAAGAACGGGTAATCAAGTCTGTTAAAATCATTTTTTTGGGATTGACTTTTTTTTCATCGATTAAAATCTGAGCAAGGTCAAATCGCCTAGCCCGCATGAGCATTAACAAATGGTCTTTGTTAAGATTAGCTCCTTTTTTAACTAAATATTTTATTGTTTGTTCATCTACAGATTTATAATCATCCATAAGCATATCTGTAGTAGAAAATCCATATTCGGATTTAACATCGAGATGTTTACTAGTTAAGAGATCGGCAATATCAAAACGTTTGTTTTTAAAAATGTTTAAAATTGTATCACATTTAAAGTTAGCTCCTTTCTCTATCACATATTTTGCAATTTCGAAATCAATTGATTTGTTATTTAATAAATCGTTCGCGATTGTTGTTTCACCATATGTTTCCTTAAACTCTAAACTTAACCCTTTTGTAATCAATGCATCTGCAATATCAAAACGTTTATTATTGATAACTGTCGCTAAGTACTTATTTTTTACAGCACCCCCACGTTCCAGTAGAAAATTCACAACCTTCAAATCAGGTGCATTATCTAGAATAATCCTCTCCAGTAACGTCTGATCCCATTCAATCTGATCCCATTTAGTTGGATTTGCGTTTACACCTTGCTGAAATAAGAAGTCGGCGTCATCCAATTGCAGATTCTCAATACTTAATTCAAAAGCGCTCTCTCCGGATGCTCCTCGCTCGAGGAGAAGTTTAGCAATCTCAGGTTGTTTGTGAGTTAGAGCTAAAGAGACTAAATCAGCTGCTTTAACATGGTAAACATCTAAATCACGCTCGACGGCTTTTTCTGCAAGAAGCTTAGCTGCCTCAAATTCACCTCTACCTAAAGCAGCATGCAGTTTTGTCAAGCCATCAAATCCTAACTCTTTTTTATCTTCTAACCATTCCTTAGTTTCTTCTAATTCTGTTTTTGGGGGAGTTGAAGATTTTGGAGGGTGAGCTCCAGCTTTAGATTTTTTTTTAGGAGTGGCCTCAGTTTCAGTGGGTTCTATGGAATTTATGGCGACGACAGCTTCATCAAAGACTTTAAGGTTCTTAACGCCGGCATCGCTGGCTTGAGCTTTTAACTTTTTTACACAGTCCAGTAAGAGGGTCTTATCAGAAACAGAGACAAATCCTTCAGCTGGAACGCCTTTTTTTTTGCTGTTGCGTGCGTAAGAGGTGGCTAAGTTTTTTATGGCGCGCGCTACTGATTTTTCATCTGTGCGAGACATGACATGCAAGCCAAGGGCTGAAAGAATTTTTTGCAGTAAGGGCAGTCTATCCCCTACCGTTTTTTTATCTTTGACTTCTAACTTCGAAGAAAGCCGCCCAGAAATTTTCCCAGTGTTAGTTTCATTCATAATCATGAGGTGAATACTTGTAACTTTTTGAGAGAAAGCTTCTTTATTTTTTATATTAAAATTATAAGGCATAGAGTCCTCGAATAAAGTGTTACTATCATTATAAATGACCTGGTTTTCCGGGTAAAGTAAGTTTTATTTTATTGAAGAATTTTAGCTTGAGGCTCTCTGGCACTAAGATGCTTCTTACTTGATCAAAATGCCCCAATTCAGCATGGTGGGTAACACATCTTAAAAGGGGAATCTGCATGGCTCTAAGCAATGATGAAGTCATTCATACAGTTGGGTTTAATCAATTACAAAGTGTTGAGCATTTAAAAAAATTTGCGGAAAGTCCTTTAGACCTGCGGAAAGAGGGTGTGTTGACACCGGCTAGACTTTCGAAATTTTCTATAGAAGCTGGCGGCTATAAACTGCTTTATGGCACGGAAAAGGTTACTGAAGAGGTTATGCATGCGCTTTTTGATCTAGCTAAAGAGCGTCACGTTTTGGAGGAAATGCAGCGGATGCAAGCTGGCGAAATCATGAATAAAATCGATGGATTTCCTTCTGAAAATAGGGCTGCGCTGCATACAGCCACGAGAGATTTTTTCGATCAACCGCAAAACTCACCTCAAGCACAGGAAGCTGCAGACTTAGCACGCAAGCAAATTGATAAGCTAAAAGCGTTTATGGATAAAATTGATCGCGATAATACCTTTAATGACTTGATCGTTATTGGGATAGGCGGCTCTGATTTAGGTCCTAAAGCGCTTTATCTCGCGTTACAATATCTGCAAAAGAAAGATCGTTCGATTCATTTTATCTGTAACATAGACCCCGATGATGCCGCTCAAGCTTTGCGTGGAGTTAATTTAAAAAAGAGCTTGGTATTGACAGTCTCTAAGTCTGGTACTACCCTAGAAACATTGACTAATGAAGCTCTTGTGCGCGCGCACTTTGTTAAAAATGGCTTAAAATCAGAAGAGCATTTTGTTTCGATAAGCACTCCTGGAAGTCCTTTAGATGACCGCAATAAATACTTAGAGTGTTTTCATATGTGGGACTGGATTGGAGGGCGTTATTCTGCCACTTCCATGGGTGGAGGTGTACTGCTTTCTTTCATGTTCGGTTTTGAGGTCTATTGGGAGTTATTGAAAGGCGCCCATGAGATGGATAAAGTGGCTCTTAATAAGGATTTAAGCGATAATTTACCCTTGATAGGAGCACTGTTAGCCATTTGGAATCATAATTTCTTAGGTTATCCCACTTTAGCTTTAATTCCTTATGCTCAGCCTCTCTCCCGTTTTTCGGCGCATATCCAGCAGGTAGAAATGGAATCGAATGGAAAAAGAATCGATCGGCAAGGTCATTTAGTAGATTTTCAAACAGCCCCTGTGATTTGGGGAGAGCCTGGCAGCAGCGCCCAACACTCTTTTTTTCAATTGATTCATCAAGGCACGGCAACGATTCCTTTGGAATTTATTGGATACAAAGAAGGTCAAAGTGAGGATTTTACCATGGATGGAACGACTTCACACGAAAAGTTGCTTTCAAATCTTTTTGCACAGGCATTGTCGCTGGCTTTAGGACAGCAAAGTGATAATCCTAATAAATTTTTTGCTGGGAATACGCCGTCGCATATTTTATTAGGGAAAACCTTAAATCCTTATTCTTTAGGGGCTTTACTTAGTTATTTTGAACATAAAGCCGTTTTTCAAGGGTTTATTTGGAACATTAATTCCTTCGATCAGGAAGGTGTGCAGTTGGGTAAACATTTAGCGAACAAAATCATTGAGTGTTTCGCTGCAAGAAAAGGATCGACTAAAACCCCAGATTCCTCATATCCTCTTGGGGAAGCTTTTTTAAAACATCTAGACACCCTTACTTAAGCAATAGATTCTCAATATGGCGATTAAACTCTCTTTTGTGATTGAAGTTCCAAAACGCAATCAAACCTGTATGTTGGGATCTGAGTCTTTTACTCCAGGTATGGCTTATTGTTCTCTTTTGATTAAAAATGAAGAAACATCTGAGTTTCAGCGTTTAGATTACTGTCTGAAATGCTGGGAAAAAGAAGGTAAGATCCCCGATGGCGACGTCAGCTATTGGAAATCGAAGGTTCCCCAAGAAAAGATGAAAGAAAGCGCCATCCCTGGGACGCATGAAGAAAAGGCTTTGGAGTTATTTAAACAAGCTGTACTAGAAAATGTGGACGATGATGCCTTCATTTTAGCTCTGTGGTTGGTCAGAAAGAAAAAATTGATTTTACGTCATTGCTTTCATGATCAAAGCGGGCAAGAAATTTATTTATATGAAGATCTCGCAACTGAAGAAACCTTTTCTGTAAGAAAAATTGCATTAAGTAATGAAAAAGTATTGGAACTGCAGGCACGGTTGGCAAAGTCACTGCGTTAGCCAGCAATTTTGAGTGGAAAAAAACAAAATCTACCACAGAGCCCGCAGAGACCACAGAGGAAGGTTTAAATTCTCTCTCTGCGGTCACTGCGGGCTCTGTGGTAGACTTTAGCCTAGCGTTATCGAATTTGCTTATGCACTAGTCTCATTAGTTCTTGCGAAGTTTTAAAATGATGAATTGTAAATAAATGCTGGACTCGTGAAAAAAAATTTTTAGCTGAGTAACGTCCTCTTTTTTTACTTTTGAGACTTTGATGGAGAACTTGTACAAAAGTTTTAAGATTTTCTGAAGGAGGTTTCTCAAGCTTCTCTTCTACGATATCTTTATAAAGGGCATCGACTACTTTAACTGTCGAAATTTTTTTAAATCCCTTTTCTGTCATTTTTTCATTAATAGGAATGCATTTAATTTCATTTCCTTTGATGTAAAAGTGTACAGACTTAATTTCCTGCGCTGTGTCGTTAGTTGCTAAATTATTGACATATGTATCGTAGGCATTTAGAAGAGCTGGCAATTTAATCTCACTCATGGCTTAAACCTCTGTTAATACATGACTAATTATATCTATTTGTTTAATCTATTGCAAGAATGAGCATTTATAAATGAAACACTCTTCTTGTAAAGAAAATATTAAAGAAATAAACGATTTTATTATTTATGTCCGTTCTGAAAAAGGGCTTTCTGAAAACTCAATTGAAGCTTATGTGCGCGACATTACGCATTTCGCGAACTTCCTTTCCTCAAAAAAATTTATCGACGTTAAGCCTGAAGACATCATTGATTTTTTAAGTTTCTTAAAATCAGCAGAATATGCCACTGCAACCTTATGCCGAACCTTAGTTTCGGTGAAGGTTTTTTTTCACTTTCTCAAGAGAGAGCAGACTATTGCTGAAAATCCGACCTTATTACTGGAAAGTCCAAAATTATGGCAACTTTTACCGGAAATACTCCACGAAGATGAAGTTGAAAGTCTTTTAGCGCAGCCACCCCTAGACACGGCACTTGGAGTGCGCGACCGTGCGATTTTAGAACTATTGTATGGCTCAGGGTTAAGGGTTTCAGAACTTTGTGCGTTAACCCTTTACTCCATCGATGATCATTTTATCAAGGTCTATGGTAAAGGGAGTAAGGAAAGAGTGATTCCGGTGGGGAAAGCGGCGGTAAAAGCTGTAGATGACTATTTAAATCAATATCGATGGCAGTGGGATAGCGAAAAGCAGCAGGCGTTATTTGTCACCTCTAAGGGAACTCCGGTTGATCGAATTTCGATTTGGCGTTCGATTAAAGAATATGCGCGTTTAGCCGGCATTGTAAAAAATATTTCTCCTCATACTTTACGTCATTCTTTTGCAACGCATTTGTTAAATAATGGAGCGGATTTGCGCATTATCCAAGAATTGCTAGGTCACGCAAATATCAGTAGTACCGATCGCTATACCCAAGTTAGCCGTTCTCATTTACAAGAGGCATTTCAGCGATGTCATCCAAAGTGGAAGTAATTTATAATAATTAACTTACATCTACAAGCAGAAATTCTTTTACAGCAACCTGCGATTTCGTTAACGTAACGCTATAGGCTCCTTTATAGTTTCCATAAGGTTTTGGGATTTTTTATGAATGATAGTCTCAATGAATTTACACTTTCCAAAAAAGTAAAAGAGAAACTAAAGGATCAAGAATGGTTGAAAAAACAGATTTCTGAGGGCAAATCGGCTCAAGATATTCTAGAATTTTCTAATGAAACCATGGCCAAATTTTATCAAGCTGCCTATTTCCTTTTCGAAAAAAAAAAGTACACCGATGCGGCAAATGCCTTCCTTTTTTTAGCCACCTTAAATCCACATAATCACGACTATTGGCTGGGATTAGGCATGGCCACTCAATTGAGTGGGAATTGGGAGGCTGCTATCGATGCCTATGAAATGGCTGCAATTAATCGGCTAGATAGCCCTGTTCCCTATTTTTATTTAGCAAAATGTCTTTTTGCTGTGCATGATCGCAAGAGTGCTTTAGAAGCAATTGAATTAGCGATTGATTATGCAGATGATCTTCCCGAGTATGCCAGTTTGAAAGAACAAGCCCAAGCAGCGCGTGCTTTATTGCTGAAGCATGGCTGAGTCCCTTTCAGTCATATAAGTCGAGCCATCTTGCGTAACTAGCCAAAAGGCTAATGCTGGATTAATCCTTTCGAGTTCTTGTGCCCAAGTTTTTGCATGGGGCAAGTCTTCAAAAAGCATGGCCGCGGTAGCTAAGCCATCAGCTAAAACACAAGTAGGAGCGCGGACACTTGCACTGGAAATGCGGCTAGGTAAGGCGATTAATGGTTTACCTGTCTTAGGATCAATGATATGGGAATATGTCACTTGATCTATCGTCCAGTTTTGCAGATAGTCTCCACTGGTTGCGATTGCTTCATTATGCATCTCAATTGTAGCTAGGGCTTTGGCGGGATCATGACTGCCGAAATGGCTCACAAAAATTTTCCAAGGACGGTGATCAGGATGTTCTCCGCAAGTGCGAATTTCTCCGCCCCATTCCACAAAGACATTGGCAAAACGTGTCTTTAATTTTTCGACTAAAAGATCGACCGCTAAGCCTTTCGCTATTCCGCCGAGGTCAAGTTGCGTTTGATTGCTGTCTTTCCAAAAATAATGATCTGAAAAATGAATCAACTTCCACCCAGTTGCTGCGTGCGCCTTAGCGATTGAATCCTGAGTAGGCAGTTGGTTTTTATCAAAGGCATTGCGCCAAATTTGTTGGATTGTTTCGATGGTCGGATCAAATTTGCCTTCAGTTAAATGAACCACTTCTTGAGTTTCCAGAAAGAATTTTTCTAAAGAGGGAGAGAGTCGCACGCGTTCTTCTGCGGGTAGTCGATTAAGATGGCTTAATTCGGAAGCAGGATTCCACTTATTGTAGACTGCATCGACATCGTCGAAAACGTGGGAGATAGCTCCTTGAACAAAATTTTGTTCAGATAATGAAAGGGGATGCCCAATCAAGATGCGGTAATTCATAGTCATGGCATTGCCAGTAAATTCATAAAGAGCTTCGGAAGGGGGCTTTTCGCAAGCTAAGAGAAACAGAGAAAAAAACAAGTGCCATTTCAGGTATTTCATGAAGCCAATTTTTCCATGCGACGCAAATAACTTTTAAGAGTATTGCTAAGCAGCATCGCAATGGTCATCGGCCCCACACCTTTCGGAACAGGGGTAATAAAGGAGCAACGTTCTTTAACGGCTTCAAAATCCACATCCCCGACAATTTGATACCCTTTAGGCAGTTGAGGGGCTGGCAGGCGGTTAATGCCCACGTCGACCACGACAGCCCCTTCTTTAATCATGTCTGCTTTGATAAAATTTGGCTGACCCATAGCCCCCACCAGAATGTCAGCACTTTGGCATAATGAAGCTAAATTTTTTGTCTGTCTATGTGCCACTGTGACTGTCGCATTAGCTTGAGGAGTATTTTGCATTAGCAAAGCGGCCAGCGGCCTACCGACAATTTGACTTCTACCTAAAATGACAACGTGCTTACCTGCGATTTTTATTCCTGATCGCTCAAGCAAGACCTGTATACCTAGTGGAGTGCAAGGGATAAAACCGGTGGGATCACCTGCTAACAGTTTTCCTAAATTCAATAGGTGAAAGCCGTCCACATCTTTTTCTGGATCTATTGCTAGCATGATTCGATCGGCGCGAATGTGTTGGGGCAGTGGCAATTGGACTAAAATACCATCGACTTCAGGGTTTTGATTTAACTGATGAATGTGATCAAGTAACTCGTTTTCAGTGATATCTGGAGCGAATTGATGTGTTTTGGATGCAATTCCAATTTTGAAACACGCTTGGGTCTTACGTTTTACATAAATTTCAGATGGCGGGTGGTTGCCTACGATTATCACGTGTAAAGCAGGAGGGCGGGTAGAGTGTTTTTTTATGATTTCGTAAAGCTCTAATTGAATCTCTTCTGCAATTTTGCTGCCATCAATGATCATCCTTATCTCCTCAAAACTAAAAAATAACGCATTTAGAATATGTGTGCAAAAGAAATTGCAATATGAGTAATCTTTAAAAAATCTTAACAAAATTTTGTTATGATTTTCGGTTCAATTAAGAAGTTAATTTGATTAAAAATAAACTAAGGATTTTCTGTGGTTAAAATTTTTAATAAACTGCAAAGTTTTTTTGAGCGCCCATTTTTGCTCCAACGCAATCAAACAACGAACATTCCCTGCGCACATTCAAGATTTAATCAGCAGTCAAACATTTCAGAATTAAGCTTAAAATCTTTAGTTGGAAAAAGTTTAAAATTGGTTGATATTTGTTTTAAATCCCCCAATCTCAAACCTGTATCTGCTCAACTTTTTCCTACAAGTCTTGAAGAAAAGCAAGCGATTGCAAAAAATGTCAAAGTGGGTGACACCATATTCCTAGAGCTTGTTGGTAAACCTGATGAGTATATCTCATACGGAATTGTGTTTATGCAAAAATTTTCTCGTTTTTTAAAACTCACACCTTCTCATTCTTATAATAATACTAATACAGACCATGTTTCGATGGTTGTGGGTGTTGATGAAGAGAAGGGGGAAATCCTCATTTCCGAATGTATGCCTGCAAAAGGAGATAAAGTCCGCACAGTTAGTTTTTTTAAAAGCGAGGCTCGTGTTTCAAAAGATGCGGCTTACAAATACCACTTTTTTCGTGCCACGGATCCTACATGTCAATCAATCACACTTCGAGCTGCAGAAATCGGAAGCCGCCTAGGATTTAAACCTAAATCTCTTCTGCAGGCGAATGAAATTCAAGCCTCACCTCCAGTTAAAAGCCCTTTTTCTTTCCCCAAAGCAATCTATTCGATGTTAACCAATGGATTTAAATTCAAAAGAAAAGATCAGGCTAAAGTTTTTAGATCCATTTTTGAAGAAGCGATCAAGGCAAGGGTGGCGATGAATGGAAAAAAACCACGAAAATTTTTCTGCTCGATGTTTTGTGCCCATGTTTACCAACAAGCAGAAGCTGCTCAGGCATGGGAAAAAATGACCCAAGAAAAACCAGAGTTAAAAAATTCTTTGGATCAATTGATTGCACAGACACAAAAAGCACCGATGCATAAACAAGTTCAATTGATTTCCAAATGGTCCAAAGCCATGGCTAAGAACGAAGGAGCTACTTTAGCTCAACAAATGAAATTTTTTAAGTTTAATTCGGATAAAATAAGTCCGGTCGGCTTATATAACTTTTATGAAAAAAATTCTGTCATGACGAAGGTGCTAACCTTAGTTGATCCTTCCCTATAATTTAAGCGGCAGTTTTCATCAGAAAACTGCACTTCTATCCTAAATACTTGCCTAATTTAGCACTCTAGACAAACAAAAACTTCTTTGGTACTTTCTCACCTTTTTAATTTCTGTGAGAAGTTTCATGAATGCTACTGATCGAATTGAACCAAGCAGTCTTCACACTGTCGCGGAAGAACTCGCTGTAATAATTAAAAAGAATAAATTTTCGCGACCAAGTTTAGGAGTTCTCCAAAAGCTTTCAGAATTTCCTCATAAAATTTTGCAAATCTACGGGATTAACAATTTAACCCTGCTAAATAAATTGCTCTCATCCAAGGTGAGTGATAAACACCTAGAAATCAAAGAAGATTTTATTGAGTTTATCCGGGATTATTTTATGAATTTTTGTCAGGGGACAAATCTAACTCCTTCGCGAGCTTCCCGGCTTGGGAGTAAATCATCATTTTTTTCTAGGGGTAGTAGCCTCAGCCTGAGGACACAAGTACTTTTTGGATTTAAAAATTACTTGGAACTGCACCCGTTTCCGTATGAACTTGCCTGTCACTATCGTATGTATAAATTTCAGCCTCGAAGAGATGAAGGAGAGTCACCTTTCGCCTTTGCCGGCAGAATCCAAGATAAACGCGTGAGGATTATCGATGAAATTTATCGAATATTAGGACCCAAACCCGCTTCTGATCCATTATATTTTTCTTTACACCTAGGAGAAGTGCTTGACCGAGAAATGGTCATTTTAAAATGCAGAGCCTCTCCGTACGAATCAAGTTGGAGGGCTTGCATTGAGGAATGGTCTAAAGAATGGGGAAAAGAGAATCCTGAAATTGTTAGGTTGGCTCAGGAATTGTTGGGGCTATACCATCTGACTCCCTTACTTATAGCCAGTCACGAGGTGACTAAAAAAAGTGCCGAGGATTTTACCTTAAAGCTTTCTATTGACATAGATAAGGAAGATTCATTTTGTGAATTTATGCATTCCAAGACTATTTGGGAAGTTATTTCTGATTTGCTCAATGATAGATTTGTTGATTTACAAAAATTTTTATTTTCTTCTTTCAGAGATGTGATCAAAAATGAAAGTGTTCGGCAGACATTAATTTTTTTTATGAGTGTTATAACTCAGGAATATAAAAAAATTCCAAAAGTTGAAATAAGAAATTTTTCTTATATTCCTTATAAAAATATTTTGCAAAAACAACTGAAACTCATCAAGCATTTAACGCATAATTACTCGCAGAGCAAGCCATCCTATCAATTGTCAGAAGAAGCTCAAGAACTCTACGAATTGCTGTTGAGTTGCCTGTTGATGATGCATTTTAGTCAATTATTTACGAAATGTTCTACTGAGGATAAGCTGCAGATTTTCATAGGTATTCTAAAAATGGATCCCTGGGAAAAAAAAACTCTTTATGAAGATAGTCTGCTTCAGATCCCTATTGAAACAAACCAAAAATATGATTTAAGTAAAATTTTATCAGAATATACTTTTTCAGATCAACGGACAGCGTTTTTGATGATTAAGATACAGCTGTTTCACTTAGGCTTACGGACAGAGCTTTTCGAGCCAACCCACGGGACCTCTGTTGGAAACTATCAACCAATGAATTTAAGGGACTGTTATCGTTTTTTTGAAAAAATCGCCCAATTTTCACGCGGTGATATCCCTGAAGATACATTTTTTTACGGATTGCTTTGGCAATATATTGACAGGGAAGAAAAGAATATTTTAAACAACATGTCAATTGTCCGTAAGATTATTGTTCAAAGGCATCTCCAAAAATTTTTTATCCCTTGTGACATTATCGAGCAAGTCAAAATTTGTTTTTCAACAATTCTTAGGAAATATAGTTTTCCTAAGTATGCTGATCCTTCTGCAAGGCAATCTGTTTCAAGGCTAAACGATTGTTTGAGCTACGCTATCCTTTCTGAATGTTTTCCAAAAAACTATCTCCCATTTGTTTTTACGATGTTTAATTCTAACGATTTATCTTTTGAATCACTCAAAAATTGGGGGGTTCAAAATTGCTGTGTGTTAAGGGAATTGTCTTTAAATTCAAGAGCTGTGTGGATTGATGCTTATTGGAAAGATCATGAAATCGAGGAATACTTTTATCTTAATTTTGTTTTTTTATCTTCCTTGCGTTCTCCGGAGTCTTGTCAGTTAAAAGTCTGCTTAAAGATCACTAGAAGAAGGTTGGAGAGGGACGCTATTCTTCAACAGCTTCTCCGCATGTTGCTTCCTTATTTTTGTGACGATTTTCAGCATAGTTATAATAATACTCCCCAAGCTCAAGCATTTACGTGTTTAGAGGAGATCCTTCCTTACTACGATGAATCGATCCAATTATTTTGGGATGATTATCAGGCTGAAGATAAACAGGAGATCAGCCAAAGCCTTTATCAGTTTTTCTACGATTTAAAAATTGGGACTAGAAAAAAAATCCTAAAATTGGCTTTACCCGTTAATTCGATTGAACCGAAAGGGATTGCAGACGGAAATGTCTATGCTTCCAATGGTGTTTTTTCACTTGTTCCTGGCTCAGTAGAACCAAAAGAGGTGATACATGTCGAAATCTATAGGGAAAAGGCATTCCGATTGATCAGGCGCCTTTCTGAAAAAGAATCCTTTGTTTTGAAAAATTTCCTAAGCATCGATTTGAAGTTTCCCAGTCATGTTAGTGTGGAGTATAATCTCAAGCAGCTAACAATGAGAATTTTTGAAAAAGAATATTTGCTGGAATTTGAGCATAGAGAAAGCTTTTTTGCCCATGGTAAATCCAAGGACCAGCCTAAAGAAAGCTTAGAAGAAAAAAATATCGAAAAAGAGAGTCAGCCTAAGCTTAAGAAGAGAGCCAAAGGTAAAGAAAAGGAGAGTTTGTCTGAATTGGAAGAAAAATCCAAAGGTGAAGAAAATGAAAGCCTAAGTGATTCAAGTGTCGAGGATTTGGGAATGTATTTGCATTATGAACTGATTTTTTATCTAACCAATGATCCATCGATCATTTTTACGGTGATTTATCCCACTATCCCTACGCCTGAGCTTATCTGCTGGCAACTGGCAGTGCTGAAATCGAAGTATTATGAAAAGCATCCTCCACAAGAATTGTAGAAGATGCTCTTTCTATTATCTAATGGCTTCATCTGGAGTTTCTTCGGGAGTATCATCTCCTTCATGTTCATCTTCTATGCCAGGAATAGGGCCAAAATGAACGGCATGAGCAGAATTCGGAATGCTTGCGCAAAATCCAGCCATTACAACAAACAATGTTAAAAAACGTGTAAATAAAACTTTCATAATTGCTCCTTTGTTTGTAATTCCCTAATATATTTTTAGCATATTTAGTTTTTTAAAAGCAATTTTTTAAATTTATTAGTTAAATAACTAATTAGTTAAATGCTCCCATTCCTTGTAATGTTGCAGTAGTCGCTCCTGATGCTAAATAGATTAGAGGAGGGGCTACTTTACGCGCTTGATTGGTGTCTTGCAAGCGGCGGTTATTTCCAATGGTCGCACCCCAGCTTGCTAACGCAAAATTTGAAGTTGCGTATGCTCCCCAAGAAGAATTTTGATAGCCTGAGTCATCAAGGTTTACTGCTAGTGAACTCGCTAAGAAATAGACTAGAACCCAATAAAAAGGAAATTCGCACGTATAATAATAAGTAGAATTGCTTGCGGCTCGCACAATGGATCTAGTTTTGGATACAAGTAATTGAGGTTTAGGTTGTAATGGATTTTCTTGTCGCGTTCTTGGATTCAACTTCGAACCCACCAGGTAGGTGAAGGCATAGCCTACAAACATTCCTCCCAAGATGGATGCCATCGAAATTTGATCGCGCGTGCTCCCCGTAATAAAGGTCCAAAGAGCAAAAGCCACTGTCGCCAATAGAAAGCCACCGAATGCTAGGATGTGATGACCTTTCTCGGCCATAAATTTGATAGTCTTGCGGAATGTGATTTCACTGAGAATCTTGCGCGTTTTTGACATACCTTCTGGATGTTCTGTAGAGTTAATCGGAGGGTGTTCAGCGACGTCTCCAATTTCTTGATCATCAAATTCATTACTTATAGGCCTCAAATCCTCAAGATCACTATTAGTTGAAGAAGTTCTAGAGGAGCTTTCTTCCTCCAAAATCTCTGAAGAGCATTCATCTTGAAATTTTTCGCGGCTTCCTGCACCCACCATTCCCACTAAACCACCTGTAATAATAGCGTCAGGCCGCACTATTTGGGAAATTCTTCCGGTACAAAAACGGGGAATAACTGCATTCGTCACAGCTGTGATGATGGGAAAGGTTATATTTAAGAGTTTTTCAGCGGTGTTGATGATAGAAAGAGAGTATGAAGTATTTTCGACAAAACTTTCGCTATTTTGTTGAGCAATCCGCAAACGTTCTCGATCACGCCATTTGCGAATAAGCGTGCTGAAAACATTTCCGCAAGCATTAGCCCCTGTAAAAACACCAAAACTGTAGAGATAGGGTTGATTCAATACGATTCCAAAGTAGAGCGCAGTCGCACTGATAACGCTTTTGGCTGTCGTGAGTAAAAAAAGATGTTTTAAATTTCTAGCATCTCCCTGCAGCATTGGAATCGGTTTTTTTACCCCAAGGCTATTATTATCCAGAATTTCTGATTGAGTACTCGTTATCGCATTGACAATGGCATCTGTGGATAAAAAACCTAATAATAGCTCAATCGGGAATATCATTAGTTGGTTTGACAGAGCCACAGATAATACAATTTGTGCTATATTGAGGTAGGCTTGTGTTTCAATGACGAATGATTCTTGTGCGTAGCTGTTTAGAAAGTTTGTTAATTTATGCAACTGCTCGGTTGAAACAGAGTTGCGAAGTAAAAGTGCTGCGCCGCCCCCAATGGTAAGATTTGTTCCCAATTCAATCAAAGGCTGGGCATTCCACTCGGTCAGATTCCAAATTTTGACACCAATAGCGGCGCCATTTAAGGCAACCAAAGCGATAGTTGTAATTGTTTTACAAGAATTAGATTTAGAGGATGCTTGGGTTTCTGGATCCAATCGATCGTCAGGAATTAATGAACTATATTCATCTCCATCTACAGCTATGTGTACTTGCATTTTTATACCTCGGTTGTCGTTTCGTTAAACTGTTTGCGTTCGGTTTGAATATTCTATAAGTGATCCTAGAATAGAGTACAACCAAGTTTTCTGATTTCTAACTAAACAAGAGTGCAAGAAAGATTAAGAGTAAGAAAAGAGGATTTTTTTGTGATTGACAACTTGAGCTTGGGATTTAGATATAAAGCTGAAGTTAAGCAAAAAGAGATGTAGAAAAAAATAGCCTAAACGTTGTTCACGCTATTTTTTAATTTTTTTATTACTTTCTTTAAGCGTATTGACAGTCAACTGGGTGATAGTAAAAGCTAAGCTTTTCAATTTTTTCGGATCTCCCAGGCATTCTTGATAAATTGTGGAGATAGAATCTTGTAAAACCTTAGTTTTTATGGTAGCTAAAGCTGCCTTAAGAGCAGTCCTCGTTAACATACCTTGTGAGTTTGCGCTTTGGTTGAGCAATTTTAGGACCAGATTTGAAGTCAGTTCAATTTGCTTTTGAAGATCTTGTTGTGGATCTTTAACTTTTACTACAGGAGGTTTGTTATTGAAAAAGAGCTCATTTACATCTTTTTGGTGTTTGAATTTTTTGTCTAAATTTTCACTCATAGCCGTGAGTAATTTAGCTGGTGAGTTGCTGTATGGAGCTAAGCCGTTGCTTAATACTTGACAAAGAGTATCTTTCACAAAGTAGATAATTCCATCCCCTAATGCGCCTTGGGCTGCATTTCCCAAAGTTTGACCGGCGTTGGCTTTGAAAATTTTTTCATCAATTTTACCTATCTTAAATAAAACGTTTACGGCAATTGTTCCATAAACATCCTTAAGAGCTTCCTTTGGTCCAGCGGTATTAAATTTTTTGATTCGATCAAGCATTGGCAGGTGTTCATCCATGCTTTGAGTATCAGTCAGGAATTTATGGAGCTTTTCGGCTAGATTCAAACCGCATTCCAGCTTTGTTTCCTTTGAGATTCCGGGGATATTCAAAATTTCCTGAGTCCATCCGATAAAGTCTTCAGCGATTTTTTTATGAAGTTCTTCTGCCGCAGGAAGTGGATCTTTTTTAAAAAATTGAGTAAAACGTTCAGCAATCAATTTTAGGTGCTGTTCATCTTCAAGTTCTTGTTGTTGGCAAGCTTGTATCAGCTGTTGATTAACCGTCGTAAAAACTTTATCAGCCATCAATTGGTCTAAAATGACTTTATTTTCAAGTTTTTGCAGCGCTTCTTGGATTTGAGCTTTAATTTGTTTTTTGACATGTTTCTCAACGAGTTGACCAATCGCACTTTCGATGAGTGAGCTTCCCCCATCTTTGGCAACTTGAAGATGTTCCTTCATGGACGGAGTGATTAATTGATCGAAAAGAGTTTTTCCTTCGGAAACCAGCAATTTAAATTCTTCCGGGATCACTTTTTGGCGCCAGAGATTAGCAATCGGATTTTCACCTGGAGTGCTCGGTAGCAGCAGTTCGTAAAGATCATCTACCATCGAAGCAATAAAAGCCGTTTCGCCATCTTTATCTGTGCCTTCAATTTGACCCTTGACGACAGAATGACAGGCTGATTCTTTAGCAAAATCATTAGGGGTCTTAGAATTAATTTGGGCTTTGAGATGTTTGTCAATGACGTTGACACTTGCATCAAATGCCTTTGCGTAGTCTGCGTGATGAATTAGATCTGCAGTTCTTTCCGTTAAAAAGTCCGAGATATGCATAAAATTATCATGCATCATTTTATCGACAATTTTTGAAAGAGATTTTGGACCTAGCGTTTTTTTCATGAGCTGATCAAAAGCATCAATTTTTTTCTCGATTAAGAGAATTCCTAGTTCTTCAAAGACGGCATTAAAAGTCTCTTCGTTAAAATCAGTTCGTAGTTTTTGCGGACGTTGCGAGAAATCAGATGAAAAAGCCCAGCCCAGGATCGGTTCGATATAATTTGTTTCGAGATTCTGACCTGCAGAAATGGGAAGTTTGGCCAAACGGGTTTTTAATGACTCACTGATCTCTGTTTTAAAGATCACATTTTTATGAGTGGAATCAATTAACCATTCAAAAATTTTCTTAAGAGAGGCTTCAATTTCTTCTTTATTTTTTTGGACAGTGTCGTGGAAAGGAATATCTTTCTGGTTAAGAGTTTGAATCAGGGGAATCGAAGCTTTGTTAGCTGTTTGGACTAGAATTTTAGCGATTGCCTTTAAGTAGCCAGGAAGGACTGCCACCCCTTTATCTAAATATTTTATCTTTTCATTCACTTCGTATTTTTCATGAACGCAATTGTAAACTTTCTCCATCAATTCGTGGATAGAAAGTTGCATCTGATCGAGAGCAGGTGTAAAATTCTTAGTGGATTTTTTGGATTTAACTTTGGTTGGAGTCTTAGTCGACACATGTTTAACAGAGAATAGGCGAGATTTTTTTACGGGTTCAACCGGCTTTGGCTGGTGGATTAAATGATCCGCAGTGTTTAAGAGCGTAATATTCTTATCGAGAAAGAGAGGATCAGATTTTTTTTTCCAAAAGCAGAGCGCTCTAAATATTTTAACAAAGAAAAGAGCCGCTTTATTTTTTTTGGCGGGTTTAGGTGGTTTAGGAGTTGCGAGAGTACGTTCATTGGAAATATTATTATTAACTCTAACCATGTTGTTCTCTTTATTAAAAAATGAAAGATTAATTCTAATCCATTTAAATAAAGATCATATTAAGAGAGGTCAATGCTTAAACTATAGAATTTTTAGCAAATGACTAAGAGATCAATTTCAGGAGGGAGGATTTTACCAATTTCACGGACAATGTTGCCTTTAATAAATTGAAAAAATTTATTGCTACGCGGCATTCCAATAATAATTCGTGCGCTGTGAAGTTTAGTGGCAACTTCTAGAATAGTACTTGCAGGAGAGTCGCTGACAACGTAAATAAACTGGAGCTTACTATCCACTAAATGCTCTTTAGCGAAGTCATAGATTTCGCAAGCATCTTCATCTTCTAGCCAATAGCGTGTTCGGTCGTCCTCTGTGATGACCTGCTGATCGCGTATAAATAAAAGATTTAACGTCTGCTTGTTTTTATTACTTTCTTCAATCGCAAAGTTTAGAGTTTTGCCAATATGAGTGACAGCACACAGTGCGGAACCAGCGTGAATGGTACTGGTTTCTTCAGCAGCAGGTTCATTTTTTAAAGAAGCTTTACGAGCTTTCCATTTCTTTTGCTGTCCTTCAATAACCCAGCCCCTCAGTAAAAGGCCTATCGCAACGATTGAAATGGCGAAATTACGGGCATTCGGTTTATTAATTAATAGGGTAAGCTCGACTGCTGCCATGATCAAAAAGGTGCCTATCATGAGTATTCTTTCTTTCTTCGAAAGCTTAACTTCCCAGTTAGTCGAAGTAAATCCTAAATTTGTAGCAATTGCTCCCACAAAACCCACCGCATAAAGATTAGCCAATTCAGCCACATCGGCGAAAAAGAAAACCAGCGCCGCAGGGAGGATCATGGCTAAGATCAAAGAAACATAAGGAACTCCTAAGGTGTTTAGTTTTTGAAAACTAAAAGGAAGTTCCCCATCGCGCGACATCACGAATAAAAGCGATACGAGGGCCACCATTGCTGTATTAACAGCTGATAAAAGTAAGATTAGGAAGACCAAGCCTATGGCCATTCCAAATAGATTCCCAATTTCAGGACCGAATAGTGCCGAAGAAAAATGTGTTCCCATGTATTTCAACATAAAATCGCGGATATTCGCTTGATCCGTTGCGAAAACTTCCCCATTTAGCACTTTCAGATCGGGCAAAGCTAACATGGCTAATCCTAACAAAGTCGTAAAGAAGGAGACTTCAATCATCACCCATAAAAGAGCTGGTGTTGAAGTCCTACTTACTGAAGGGGAACCTTCCTCGGAGTCGCGATTTAAAGGCATTACACCTGTCGTATTTGCAATAGCCTCTACCCCGGAAAGGGCAACAATTACACCTACGAAATGATTCCAATTAAGACTTAGATCCCCAGAAAGAGGCTGGATATTGTGGATAGCCTCACCCAAATGAGGAATACTGATAAGCCCCAAAAGAATGACCACAATTACAGTTGGAATAGAGATTAAGACTGCTAAACTGCCAGAATGCTTGGGTCCTAAAAAATTTAAACAACCAATGGCGAAGATAGAAACTATAGCCCATTTTTCTGGATGCGGCACTCCCAGATAATTGAAGGCAGAAAGAGAGCTTAATGAAGCTGTGACCAGGTAGTCTGCAATTAAAAAAAAAGCACCTACCAAAGCCAGAATTTCCGATTTGCTTCTCACACTCGCATAAACGCCCCCTCCATTAGGGTAGAGGCGGCAGATTGCCATGTAGTTGATGCCGACTAGTATATTTAACAGCCCCATCAGAGCAATAAACCAAAACGAACTGTAACTAGCCAAGGCGAAGGCTAAGCCCAGCACATAAGCTTTGCTAGTACCCCAATCTCCATAGAGAATAGCGGCAGCCCTATAGGTGTTAACATCGCGAGGACGCCTGGTATGGGTTGTAAACATAACTTAAAAACTTCCATCTGAAATCGATTTCGAACTCTTTATTGATGGTTTTTGTTTTTTTGCCAACCTAATTAGTTTTTTCGGTGGAATTTACGCCACTTTCTTCTTTCTCATCTTCGCTAATTTTTTTTGTTTCTGCCTGATCTTTCTCTCGCTGAATTTGATTTGAGGCTTTTTGAAGGGCTTCCGCTGCGGTTGAAGTCACTGTAAAAAGCAGGCTTTTAAGAGGCATGGGCTTAAGGATTTCATTGTAAATTTTACGAATCGCGCTATGGATAGCCTCTTGTTTTGGAACAAAAAACTCTCCAAGTGCAAGTACATTATGTTTCACGCTAAAACAAATGCTTTTATAAGCTAAAAGAGAAATTAAACTTAATTCTTTTTCTAAGGCGAGCTCTTTCTCTTCTGAAGTTAATGGTTTCGCATCCCCAAATAATAATTCATGAACATTTTCTTTTGTGTTATATGTATTCGCACTGCCCTGAATGATTGTAGAAATAATCAGTTGATGAGAAGAGGAAATATTTTCAAGAGCTTTAGAAATCAGACTGCTAATCCCATCTTTGGCAGAATGGGCCAAGGTTTTACTCCCTGGGAATGCCTCCAATTGACCAATTTCAAAAACAAGATTAATAATGAGTTTCCCATAAAGCTCATTTTTTTCAGCTTGGGGTGAAGCAAAAAATTTGGTAAAGCACTGCAGGGCGCTTTCTTCAGGATTTTTGTGCCACTGCATTTGCATATCCGTGATCAAAGTGGTATACAGGGCGTCAAATTTGGTTGGGCCTATTTGATACTTTACCAGCAACTCCTCAAGGGTATGCCCTAAATTTAATTTCACTAATTCATTAAATTTTTTCTTCATTTCCGGAAGTTTTTCGGGAAGTATTTCAGCCGTTTGATTTCCTATGCCTTCGAACATGCAAGCAATTTCTTTGAGGTTTTCTGAAGAGGAAATAATTTGGCGGATGTAAACGAAGATGAGGAAGTGGCTGACTTGGGGAAGTATTTGCACAGCGAAGAGTTCATCTCGCCTAGAAGGCGTGGTCAGTCGATGCACTAAATCTTTTAGCTTTTCTACGATAAACTTTTTAGTTTCTTTTTTGGCTAGCTTGACCACAATTTCTTCAATATAGGCAATCAAAGTGCCTTGAGAATGCTCAATGACTTTCATAAAATCAGGAGACACGATTTGACCCATTACGCGTAATCCTTTTTGGATAAGTTGCGTAAATTCCTGTGGAATCACTACTTGGTCCCATAAGCAAGCCACACCATCTCTCTCGACAATATGCCCCTCGTCTGTGTAGACAATCTGAGGCGGACAAAGGACTTCGATAAGACGTTCTGCCAGAGAAGAATAATACTCCATTTCGCTAAGAACAGCTAGGTTTGGGCCATCCTTTGCGATAATAATTTCCTTCACAGTCGGATGGCAGGCCTTTTTCTGCTTAGCAAATTCATAAGAAAAAGCCTTTTCTGTCGCAACAGGGATGTCCCCCAGGTTAACTTTTTGATTGAGAATTTGTTTAACTTCAAGGAGAGACTCCACATGCGTGGCAAATTGTTGGATCACCTCATTAAATTTGGTCGGGTAGTCTGCATAATTAATTAAAAGGGCAAGTCGATCACTTAATATGTCAGTGGTTTTTTTGACATTTTTAGAAGACATATGATGTAAAAGCTGAAAAAAGTTCTGTTTGCCGATTGTCGTTTGGACTAACTGAAAATAGACATCGATTTTTTTCTCAATGAGAAGCAAAATAATCTCTTCCCGCACACATTCAAAAGTCGCTTGGTCGATTTTGACCCCTTCTAGAGGATGAGCGTTGGATTTTGGATTAAAAAACCATTTCAGCAAAGGAGATACATAATGGCTTTCCAGGGTCTCCCATGATGGTTTGGGGACTTTATGTAAGCGTTTTTTTAATTCTTTACTAATATTTTCTAATTTTTCACCTTCGACCAGCCATAAAATAATATTCTCAAGAGAGGAATCGATTCCGGTTTTTCCTTTGTCTAGCAGTTGATCCAGCAAAGGATCTTTTTCGTCCATCAGTTTAAAAATAGGTTTGGAACTTTTATTCCCAATTTGAACTAAAAATTTGGCGATTTCCTTTAATTTTTCAGGCAACACATCCAACTGATAATTGTCGAAAGATTTTTTGGCGTATTGATCGTAATAACATTCGAAAATTTTGCTCGCAAAATCGCCAAAAAAATCGCGCATTTGCTTTAAAGCAGGGTCGAATTCCATCGAAGGTTTTACTTCAAAAATTTTAGGATGATCTAAGTTAATAAAAGGCAGGGCAATGCCTTGAGAAAGAGGCCTTCCTTTGCCACTAGGAGCGACTGTTGGATTTTTCACCGAGGCAGGCTTCTTCATGAACTGGTAAGATGAATGTCCGAGTAGCCGCATATCCCTAGGTGTGAGTTTAAAAGGCTTTTTCCAGAAAAAAATTAAGTAAAAGATTTTACGGCTGACTTGACTGATTTTACTATTTGTTTTTTGAAAAATTGATTTTTTTGGAGTATTTTTTGGAGAAGGAGGTGCAAAACAGACTCGGTCTGAGTTTCCAATGGAGATGGGCATGACTTGTCCTTAATGTGTTTTCAATCGTTGAATTAATCTATAGCGCTACCTTGGAAAGGCAAGTGAATAAATTCAAACACAATTCTCAATTGTTAGAAAGAATTAATTTTTAATAGAATTCTTTCAAAGTTAAATTTTTGTTAGATTAAGATTAAGGGAGGAATCAATTACGGATCTTATGATAGACCCGTAATTTTTAAATTGTTAGATTAGGTTTTCAAGGTCTTTTATAGTTATAAGCACAGTTTGTACTTTTTCATTTTCGTCCTTTACTGAGACCTTTTTACCAGCTTGAAGAACTTTGAGAAACCATTCTTTGGCCGAATTTTTGTCTTGAGGAATTCCTTGACCAATCCAATAGATATTTCCAATTCTTTCACATAAAACTGAATCAGTTGTCTCACCAGCATTTGCAGCTAATAAAGACCAATGAAGGGCTTGGACAGGATCTTTGTCAGTTCCATATCCGACAGAATACATATAACCTAATCTTTTTATTGAATAAGGGTGATTGGCTTCTGCAGCTTTTAAGATTAATTTAAAATATTCAGTTTTATCTAGGGTGCGCATAAATTTAAAGTTCTCAACCCATTTGAAAAGTACTGGTAGTGATGAATTAAAAATTTCATTAAAGCTCGGTGGTGGGGCTTCGCTTTCGGCAAGAGCAGCTATTTCTTCAACCGTTGTAAAAGTGCCTATGCCTTCTAGCGTTATCTGTGGGCAACCATATTCTAAAGCCTTGGTAAACCACTCTTTGGAATAATTTTTATCCACCTCATTGTTTTGAGACCAATAAATAGTTCCAAGTTTATAACAAGCTTTTGCATGATGAGGGTCATTATCAATTACCTTGTTATACCAATCTATAGCCTCAAAGGTCTTTTCTTCTTTTAAATAGTGATTGCCTAAAGCCATCATAGCCTTGACAAATTTCAATTCAGCGCACTTTTTAAGCAACTTTAGTTTTTCTTTAGTACTATGCTGAGGTCTTTTTGCACATGTAAAGAGAGTTTCCGCAGGCAGAGTTGAATCGAATAATTCTGAAAAAGCCCAATCAACGCGCACAAGGCCATAGACTTAGACTTTAATCTAGAAAGGATTTTATGTCTCCATCATGAAAGAACAGTTACGAAAGACTTGATGATAAGTTTTAAAGGAAAAACATA
>Ga0105044_10001214_pt1 | contig 34105 bp, 22 predicted proteins | sample MAT01_FD_78092 | JGI IMG/M metagenome (GOLD analysis project Ga0105044, IMG submission 78092) | Freshwater microbial communities from Lake Fryxell liftoff mats and glacier meltwater in Antarctica - MAT-01 | ecosystem: Environmental > Aquatic > Freshwater > Ice > Liftoff microbial mat | place...
AAAAAGAGCTAAGGTAAACGAAGGCCATAAGGTCGTTGATGCCCTCGAACCAGCGCAGGCAGTCGCCACGCTCAAGAAGTTCAAGGGTCCCAAATTCGATCAAACCGTCAACGTCGTTCTTCACCTCAACGTTGACACTAAGCAAAGCGAGCAAAACCTTCGCGGGGCAATCAGTCTTCCCCAAGGCATTGGCAAGAGCAAGCGCGTCATCGCTTTCTGCCAGAGCGACGTTGCACCCAAAGCCCTCGCCGCGGGTGCGATGAAGGCAGGCGGCGAAGAACTCGTCTCCGAAATCGAAAAAGGCTTCATGGATTTTGACGTCGCCGTCGCCAGCCCAGACATGATGCGAGTCGTCTCTAAGCTCGGTAAGTTGCTCGGGCCTAAAGGCCTGATGCCCAGCCCCAAGGCCGGTACCGTAACCTCTGATATTCCCATGGCAGTCAAGGAATATTCCGCAGGTAAGGTTGAGTACCGTACAGACACCGGCGGCAACGTTCACGCAATCATCGGGAAGATGTCTTTTGCTGAGGCCGCACTCACCGAAAACCTCGATCATTTCATCGCCGCCATCGAAAAAATTCGCCCGTCAACCGTCAAGGGTCAGTACATAAAGAGCATTACCGTGAGCGGCGCAATGACTCCCGGCGTTCGCGTGAAGTACTCGGCCGCAATTGTCGCGGAATAATCCTCCCGGACTTTTCAACCAGTCATAAGTAAAGGAACGTACGATGTCAAAGACAGTGAAAAGCCTGATTATGCGCGACTATAAGTCCCGCATCGCCAAGGATGCCCAAGAGTGGCCTGATGCGATGGTTATCAGCATCCGCGGCGTAAAAGCGATTGAAACCACCAAGCTCCGCCATGTCCTTGCGAAGAAGGGCATCAAGATCACCGTGATCCAGAACGCTCTGGCACGCAAGGCCTTCGAGGGCACTCGCCTGGAAGCGCTCAAGGACCTTCTCACGGGGTCAAGTGCGCTCGCCTACGGCGGCGAATCGGTCGTTGAAGTCGCCCGCGAGATCGTCGGTGCCATCACAAAGATGCCCGGCATTGAGCTGAAGGGTGCCGTTCTCGATGGCATCGTCTTCAAGGGCAAGGCTGGCGTCGAAGAACTAAGCAAGTATCCCACCAAAGACGAGGCCATCGGCCGCGTTATCACCTTGGTTCTCAGCCCCGCTCAGAAGTTGGCCGGACAGATCAAGGGCCCCGGTTCCAATATCGCGGGCATCATCAAAGCCATCGAAACCAAGTTGGAAAAGGGCGAAGAGGTCGCCAAGGTTGCCTGATACGGCGACGCAAGCTGCCGGGTTGGGTGTCAATTTTTAATCAGTCTTCTGCACGCCACTGGTCCAGCAACCGTGGATTAAAAGCCGAGTGTTTCGGCTCCTCTGGTGTGAGCAAGGTGTCGGTCGCGGGTCTTTATGCCCGCCTCTGGCAACGAAAGGTTTTTGCAACATGTCCGATACAACAGTTGAATCGTCAATCAAAGAACTGGGCGACAAGCTCGCTGGCCTCACTCTCAAACAAGCCGTGGAACTCGGTAAATATCTTAAAGATGCTCACGGCATCGAAGCCGCCGCTGGCGGTGGCATGATGATGGCTGCCGCCGGTGCGGCCGCCGCCCCTAAGGTTGAAGAGAAGACTTCCTTCGATGTCATTCTCAAGGCTGCGGGTGATAAGAAGATTCAGGTCATCAAGGCTGTTCGCGAAGCCACGGGCCTGGGTCTCGCCGAAGCCAAGGCTTTCGTCGATAATCCCGGCAAGGCTGTAAAGCAAGGCCTAGACAAGGCCGAAGCCGAAAAGCTCAAGAAGATGCTCGAAGAGAACGGCGCCACCGTCGAACTCGCCTGATAGCAGGCGGCGCGCCCTCTGTTTGCATCGCTCGGCCGTCCCTCTGGCTGCTGAGAATAGCTTCAACGGTACTTGTGCCACGGGCGCGCAGCGCGGGCGTTTTTAGCTGGTAAAATAATTCAAACGACCCGCCGTGAACTCGCGGCGGGTCGTCATCGTCTTATCCAGCGTGAAACGTATGCGTTTTTCGAGGTTGAAGTCCGCGGCGTCGTCGGTGCTGCGGGGAGCACTTGCGACGGTGCCGCTAAAGTTTCGAGAAAATTTCACGTAAAATGAGTGGCATCGTGCTTGCTATAGGCATGTCCGGTGTGTATACTCATAGGTTCGGCTTTGCGCGCAACGTTTGAAGTTTGGAACTTCGATGTTTGAGACTTTACGTTGCACGCCTGGCAGGCTCACGATGAGCCGGCACCTTTAACAAGTTTGAGTTTGCTCAGTTTGATCTTTCAGCAACCGCGAAACGTGATTTTCGGCTGCAAACATTCATCAAACTGGTATCGCATTCTCCATTGCGAGGGCATCGATGGAATCGATGGCTACGTCTAATAATAACGGTTCTGATAACTCTGGCTTTCTGGCACTTGATGACCAGCACGTCAAAGTCACTCGCGATTTCTCCAAGCGTGGCGATGCCATGCCGGTGGGCGATCTGTGCGAAGTTCAAACAGATGCGTACGAACGCTTTCTGCAGTTGAGCATTGCGCCCGAGGAACGTAATAAAACTCTAGGTCTGGAGGCTTTGCTGCGCGAAGTCTTCCCGATCAAGAGTTATGACGAAACCATGAACCTTGAGTACACGACGTACATGCTCGAGGAGCCCCGGTACACCCCCGATGAGTGCCGCGAGCTGCGCCTCACCTTCGGCCGACCTTTCCGCGTGGGTTTGACCCTAAAGCGTGAAGGCAAGCCAGAGTTGCCCGAAGAGCAGATTTATCTTGGCGAGTTTCCGATAATGATGGGCGGCGGCGAGTTCATCGTGAACGGTGCCGAGCGCGTGATCGTCAGCCAGTTGCACCGTTCCCCCGGCGTTGACTTCCAAGTAGTCTCGAGCGAAGGTGACCGTCCGCTTCACAGTGCCCGCATCATCCCCGAGCGCGGGTCTTGGATCGAGCTTGAAGTCACCAAGAAGGACGTTCTGGCGATGCGGATCGACCAGAGCACAAAGCTCGCCGCGACCACTTTCCTGCGCTGTCTCGATGAGAGCGTCGCCGAAACCAGCGCGTTGCTCAGCCTCTTCTACGAAGTAAGCGAAATTAAGGTTGAGAACCTTAAGCCCGAGCACTGGGCCGCTGAAAGCATTATCGATACCAGCACCGGCGAAGAGCTTGTACACGTGGGCCGCCAGATCGGTGATGCCCACTCTGCGATTATGAACAGCACCCTCCGCAAGGTGCGCGTCATTGAAAATCCCAGCGATGTGTTGATCCTGAACACCGTCGCGGAAGAAAAGCTTGAGCAGTTCGAGGCCGATTCGACCTACAACCGCGCGATGCTGAAGGTCTACAGCAAGCTCCGCCCCGGCAACCCGCCCCAGGTTGAAAAAGCCAAGCAGCTCTTCATTGAAAAGTTCTTTGATGAAAACCGCTACCGCCTCGGGCGCGTCGGTCGCTTCCGTATCAATCGTAAGTTTGAGCTTGATACCCCGGAAGACATGATGTTCATCCGCAGCATGGATTTCCTCCAGGTGATCCGTTACCTGTTGGATCTGCGCAGCGGTCGAGTTGATCCTGAGTCCGGCGGCCCCGCCGCGATTGTCGATGATATCGATCACTTGGGTAACCGCCGCCTCCGCACGCTCGATGAGCTTGCTGTGGATGAACTGCGCAAGGGCTTCTTGAAACTCAAGCGCACGGTCCAGGAACGCATGAGCGTGAAGGACCCCGAAGAAATGGTTAAGATCGCGGACTTGGTCAATACGAAGAGCATTTCGTCCGCAATTGATTTCTTCTTCGGTCGAAGCGAGTTAAGTCAGGTTGTCGATCAGACCAACCCGCTCTCCAGTCTGGTGCATGAGCGTCGGCTTTCGGCCCTCGGGCCTGGCGGTTTGAATCGTAAGCGAGCGGGCTTTGAAGTTCGCGACGTTCACATCTCGCACTACGGCCGTATCTGCCCTATCGAAACGCCCGAAGGTACGAACATCGGCCTCATCGCCTCGTTGGGAATTTACTCTAGCATCGATGAGTACGGCTTCCTTCGTACGCCTTATCGTGAGATCAAGGACGGAAAGGCAACCGGCAAGATCATTCAGCTTCGCGCCGACGAAGAGATGAAAGCCGTTTTGGCCCCTTCCGACTCTCTCGAAGAGGGCGGCAAGCTAAAGAAGGGCATGATTCTCGCGCGGGTCAACGGCGAACTCGCCGAAGTTGATTCTGCCAACGTTCATTATTTGGATATCAGCGCCAAGCAGATTATCGGCATCTCCGCCGCGTTGATCCCGTTCCTTGAGCATGACGATGCCAACCGTGCATTGATGGGCTCGAACATGCAGCGCCAGGGCGTGCCGCTTGTGAAGGTTGATCCCCCTTGCGTCGCAACGGGTATCGAGCTTCCGGTCGGGCGTAACTCGGGCATGGTGGTCAAGGCCAAGAACGCCGGTTTGGTTACGTTCGTAGATAGCGAACGAATCATCATTGACAACGCCGACGAGTATGTCCTCCGCAAGTTCGTAGGGCTGAACGAACGTACGTGCCTCAACCAGAAGCCGATTGTTAAGATCGGTCAACAGGTTGAGAAGAACCAGGTGCTGGCCGACGGCGCAAGCACCAAGCAGGGCGAGCTTGCCATCGGCAAGAACGTGCTGGTAGCGTTCAACACGTTCGATGGTTATAACTTTGAAGATGCGATCGTGATGAACGAGCGCCTGGTAAAAGACGATGTCTTCACCAGCATCCACATCGATGCGTTCGATGTGGAAATCCGGGAAACCAAGCTCGGTCGCGAAGAGTTTACGCGGGATATCCCCAACGTAAGCGAGAAGATGCTTCGTAACCTCGATGAGTACGGGGTGATCAGGCTCGGAGCTCGTGTTGGCCCCGGCGATATTCTCGTGGGCAAGGTAAGCCCCAAGAGCAAGACTGAGCTAACCCCGGAAGAAAAGTTGCTTCACGCGATCTTCGGTCGCGCGGGCGAAGACGTGAAGAACGATTCGTTGGAAGTGCCCGCAGGCGTCGAAGGCATCGTCATCGGAGCGCGCAAGTTCTCGCGTCGTTTGCACATGAACGAGGAGCAGAAGAAAGCCCTCAAGAAGGAAATCACCGATTACGAAAAGCTGATGGACGACAAGGCCATTGAGCTCTTCAAACAGATGACCAACTCCGTCAACGACGTGGTGGGCACGGCGATGATCGATCCCAACACCCGCCAGAAGGTGGGTGCCAGTGACATTCCCGAAGTTATCTTGGAACAGGTCCGTAACTTCGATAACAAGTGGATTAAGGGCAGCAAAGAAGTGAAGGCTGAGGCCGACACCCTCTACAAACAGTTCTGGCCGCGCATCACCGCGATCGGCGCTGAGAAGGCCCGCAAAGTCGCGCACATGAAACGCGGCGACGAACTGCCCACGGGCGTACTCGAAATGGTCAAGGTCTACCTGGCCACCAAACGCACGTTGAGCGTGGGCGATAAGATGGCCGGTCGCCACGGGAACAAGGGTGTAATTGCCCGAATCGTTCCCGAGGAAGAAATGCCCTTCATGGAAGACGGCACACCGGTTGATGTGTTGCTTAATCCTCTGGGCGTGCCTAGCCGTATGAACGTCGGTCAGATTCTCGAGACGCACTTAGGTTGGGCGGCGCGAGTCCTTGGATTCCAAGCCGTAACTCCGGTCTTTGATGGTGCCCGCGAAGAAGAAATTCACGTGTGCATCGAAGAAGCTAATAAGCACGTTGATGATCGGTTTGCTTATTATGAGCGTGTAGGGACTCATCCTCAGCCGCGCGAGCTGCTGGCAAAGATGCCCAGGAACCTGAAGATGCAGTTGTATGACGGCCGCACCGGCGAGGCGTTCACGCAGCGCACGACCATCGGCTTCATGTATCTGATGAAGTTACATCATCTCGTTGACGACAAGATCCACGCCCGTGCAACCGGCCCGTACTCGCTGATCACTCAGCAGCCCTTGGGGGGCAAGGCGCGTACCGGTGGTCAGCGCTTCGGCGAAATGGAAGTGTGGGCGTTGGAAGCGTACGGAGCTGCTTACATTCTCCAAGAACTTCTTACCGTCAAGTCCGATGACGTTGAAGGCCGCACCAAGATCTATGAGAGCATGGTCAAGGGGCAGAACAAGCTCGAAGCGGGCATGCCCGTCGCCTTCGATGTGCTCTGCAATGAACTCAAGGGCTTGGGCCTGAACATCTCCCTGGAAAAGAAGAAGACCGAAGGCGGTAGTCTGCTGTAAGTCGTCAGGGCCTGGGTGAGCCGCGACCAAGTCGGCCAAAGTTAGTTAACTTTGGCTGGCCTGATTGCTCGCGGAGGTCATAATGTAAATATCATGCCGATGCGGCTAGCGAGGGCTACCACATCGGAAGACGCGCAAGGCGGTGGCTGCGGTGATTCGAAGTTTAGTGGCCTTGGCGCGGCGTGAGTTGGTGCGTTAAGTTGGTGAGAGTGCTGGCAATCAAACCCGGCGCCTAGTGCCGGATAATGAGGAACCAACATGGCTGAAACCGTGTACGATCGTGTTAATGACTTCTCCGCTGTTAAGGTTACGTTGGCGTCTCCCAACGATATCCGCGGCTGGTCTTACGGTGAAGTAAAGAAGCCCGAGACTATCAACTACCGCACCTACCGCCCCGAGAAGGACGGCCTCTTCTGCGAGCGCATCTTCGGGCCTGAGCGTGATTACGAATGTGCATGTGGTAAGTACCGCGGCACCAAATACAAGGGCATCATCTGCGACCGCTGCGGCGTCAAGGTGACCCACAGCCGCGTGCGCCGCAAGCGCATGGGCCACATCAACCTCGCCAGCCCCATTGTTCACATCTGGTTCTTCAAGAGCATGCCCAGCCGCCTCGGCACCCTGCTCGGGATGAAGACCAGCGATCTCGAAAAGATCATCTATTACCAGGATTACGTTGTCATCGACGGGGGCGATACCGAACTTAAGTTTAAGCAGGTATTGACTGAAGACGAGCACCGCATCGCCGTTGAAAAGCACGGCACATCTTTTCGCGCCAACATGGGCGCCGACTCAATCCGCGAGCTCATCGAGCGCACCGATCTCCCCTCCATCGCGGCAGATATCCGCCTTGAACTGAATCAGACCAAAAGTAAGCAGAAGATCAAGGACCTCGCCAAGCGTCTGAAGCTCATCGAGCAGATCCGCGGCAGCCAGAACGACCCCACCTGGCTCGTGATGGATGTGGTCCCCGTCATCCCGCCGGACCTGCGTCCTCTAGTGCTCCTTGAGAGCGGTAACTTCGCCACCAGCGATTTGAACGATCTCTACCGTCGCATCATCAACCGCAACAACCGGCTGAAGAAGCTGATGGACCTTAACGCGCCCGAAGTAATTATCCGCAACGAAAAGCGGATGTTGCAGCAGGCCGTGGATGCGCTCTTTGATAATAACCGTTGCCGCCGCCCAGTTCTGGGTAGCAGCAACCGCCCCCTCAAGTCGCTCACGGACATGATCAAGGGCAAGCAGGGCCGCTTCCGCGAGAACTTGCTGGGTAAGCGAGTCGATTATTCGGCGCGATCGGTGATCGTCGTTGGTCCGGAACTTAAGTTGCATCAGTGCGGCCTTCCTAAGAAGATCGCGCTTGAACTCTACCAGCCGTTCATCATCCGCAAGCTCAAAGAGCACGGCCTGGCCGACACCATCAAGAGCGCCAAACGCATGCTCGAGCGGCGCGACGCGGCGGTGTGGGACATCCTCGAAGAAGTAATTTATCAGCACCCGGTGCTGCTCAACCGTGCCCCCACGCTCCATCGAATGGGCATCCAGGCTTTCGAGCCGGTGCTGGTCGAAGGTAATGCTATCCGTCTGCACCCGCTCGTCTGCACCGGCTTCAACGCCGACTTCGACGGCGATCAGATGGCCGTCCACTTGCCCCTCTCTATCGAGGCGCAGGCCGAGGCCCACGTGCTGATGTTAAGCACGCACAACATCTTCTCCCCCGCCAATGGCAAGCCGATTATCTCGGCCAGCCAGGATATCGTGATGGGTGTCTACTTCATCACCTACATGACGCCCGATGAAGTGCCCTTTGAGAAGTTGCCCAAGTTCAAGGACCGCAAAGAAGCGATCCTCGCGATGGACCGCCGCATCGTCGGACCACACGACCGCATCCTGCTGCGTGTGGATGGCTTTGACAAGTACGTCGACAACCAGAGCGGCGCGATCAAGCCGCTCCCGGATAATCGCCGCATCGTAACAACCCCCGGCCGCGCGCTCTTCGCCGACGTACTCGCCGATGGGATGCCCTTCTACAACTGCGCTCTGGGCAAGAAGGGGTGCGCCCGCGTGATCGATGATGCTTATGTCATCAAGGGTCGTGCCGCGACCATCGATCTGCTGGACAGGCTCAAGGAAATGGGCTTCAAGCAGGCCACCCTCGCCGGTCTTTCGTTCGCGATCACCGATCTGCGCATTCCCCCCGAGAAACAAGCACTGCTCGATGAGGCGCAGAAGAAGGTCGATCGTATCGAGAAGAATTACGATCGCGGTATCATCACCGCTCGCGAGCGGTACAACCAGTTGCTCGATATCTGGTCGCACTGCCGCGAAGAAGTTCAGAAGAAGCTCGTTACGGTGCTGAAGAACGATCGTCGCGATGAGGCGGGCAAGGAAATGGCCCCCGATGCGAAGGACTCAAAGGCTTACCTTAATCCCGTGTACCTGATGGTTGACTCCGGTGCCCGTGGTAACATTAGTCAGATGCAGCAGTTGGCGGGCATGCGTGGTCTGATGGCCAAGCCCAGCGGCGAGATCATCGAAACCCCCATCCGCGCTAACTTCCGTGAGGGTCTGAACATCCTCGAGTACTTCTCCTCTACGCATGGTGCGCGTAAGGGTCTGGCCGATACCGCGCTGAAAACCGCGGACTCAGGGTACCTCACACGTAAGTTATGTGATATCGCTCAGAGTGTAATCATTGGCGAAGTTGATTGCGGCTCACGCCGCGGTATAGTGAAGCGAGCCATCTACAAGGGTGAACAGGTTGATGTGCCGCTGCGTGATCAGGTGATCGGCCGCGTAAGCGTCAACACAATCACCAACCCCGTGACCGACGAAGTAATCGTCCGCGAAAATCAGGTGATCTCGCCCGCAATGGCCGCAAAGATTGAGGAGTTGGGCATCGACTCCGTCATGGTTCGCTCACCGCTCACCAGCGAGAGCAAGACCGGCTGTTCGGTGCTCGATTACGGTATGGATATGTCCACCGGTAAACTGGTGGAGCCGGGCATGGCCGTGGGGATCATCGCCGCGCAGTCCATCGGCGAGCCCGGAACTCAGCTTACGATGCGTACGTTCCACACGGGTGGTATCGGTCAGCGTACGGCAGAGAATACCAAGTACGACGCGGCCGCCGCGGGCTTCCTTGAACTGCGCGATTGTAACGCCGTGATCGGTAAGGACGACGACGGCCACGATGCATTTATCGTTCTTAAACGCAACGCCGAAATCGCGATCTTGGACGGCAAGGGCCGTGAGCTTGACAAGTTCAAGGTTCCCTACGGTGCTTATATTTACGTTCCCGACAAGAGCGAAGTGAAGAAGGGGCAGACGGTCCTCAAGTGGGATCCTCACCGCGTGCCCATCCTCGCCGAGAAGGAAGGTAAAGTCCAGTACGTCGATATCGTTGACAAAGAAACCTTCCGCTTCGAGGATGCTGGCGGCGGCAAGAAGGCACGCGTCATTGTCGAGCACAAGGGCGACCTGCATCCGGCAATTACAGTTGTCGATGCAGCCGGCGGCATCTTGGACCACCATTACCTGCCCGCCCGGGCACGTCTGGAAGTTGAAGATGGTCAGCAGATCAAGCCCGGGCACATGCTCGCCCGCCAGCCGCGGTCCGCGGCGGGCTCGCAGGACATCGTGGGCGGTCTCCCCCGCGTGACCGAGATTTTCGAGGCACGCAAGCCGCGTGACCCCGCCGTAATGGCCGAAATCTCGGGGCGTGTCGAGATCTTCTCCGACAAGCGCAAGGGCAAGATGACGATCCGCATCGTAAGCGAAGCGGGTATTGAGAAGGACCATCACGTAAGCACGGATAAGCAGCTGCTTGTCCACACCGGCGATAACATCACCGCCGGTGATGCGCTCACCGAAGGTCCGATGGTTCCGCACGATATTCTCCGCATCAAGGGCGAAGAATCGCTGTGGGCTTACATGCTCGATGAAGTGCAGAACGTGTACCGTGCCCAGGGTGTAGGTATCAATGATAAGCATATCGAGCTTATCTTGAGCCAGATGCTCCGCAAGGTAAAGGTCGAGTCACCCGGCGATACAGATCTGCTGCCTCAGGAAGTGGTTGATAAGTATAACTTCAAGGCGAAGAATCGCGAAGTTGAAAACTACGTCCGCGTCACCGAGGTGGGTGGCACCGACTTCAAGGTCGGTGAGATGGTCCACAAGGCCGCGATCAAGGAAGCCAACGCCAAGGCAGAGGCCGCAGGCAAGGAAGGGGCAAAGGCCAAGCGTTGCCGTCCGGCATCGGGCCGAACGCTTCTCTTGGGCATCACCAAGGCCGCACTTTCCAGCGATTCGTTCCTGTCAGGTGCATCGTTCCAGGAGAGCACGAAGGTGCTCACCGAAGCGTCGCTGCGTGGAGCAATGGATACGTTGGTTGGTCTGAAGGAGAACGTTCTGCTCGGCCACCTTATTCCTGCTGGTAGCGGTTTCCGCCCCTATCAGGAAATTAGGGTTAAGCCGTTGGTCGCTCTTCCCGAAGAAGAGGAAGCATTGGCCGAAGCCGAAATGGCCGACGATCCGGTGCCGATGGCCCTCCCCGCGGCGACGCCGCTCGCCGCTACCAACACGTTGCTTTAACGTAATCTGAACTCCCTCGGCCCAAAGCCGATTTGAACTTAAGCCCCGCATCTTCCGCGAAAAATCGCGAAGGATGCGGGGCTTTTTCGTGCCCCCCGCAACTGCGGTTAGTCATTTGGGAATTCCCGCTTCGGGCCAAAAAGGTATTAGGAATTCTTCTTAGTGATCAGCAAGAAGTGCCCAACGCCACCGCATACGTCTGTGCAGGGCGGACGCGGCGGGCTGTTCCGGCAAGTCAAGAGACTTAAGAGAGCACCCGTCCGATCGCGTTTGATAGTGGGTCTGGCAACGCGCAACCGGGCGTCAGGGCTGCCGCTGAAATCGCCCTGTACGTCAGCATCTCCCGCGCACCGGTGAGCCACTCCGGGCTTCATTTATGTTTGAACGAAAGGAATACTTATGAATCATCCCTTGAGATCCGTGGTAACCGCCGCTTGTCTCGTCGCCGCGGCAACTTTCACAGCTACCGCACAGGTGGACCTTACCCCAGGTAGCTCGGTGGTGCCCCCCGCCGCGAACCTCCCCGCGGTGATTATTCTTGATGAGGTGATTCCGTTCGACATCCGCAGTGGCACGGGCGCGCTCCTTTACCGGGCCAACTTTCGCAACCGAGTAACCCGCGATGGCGCAGGCAAACTGATTTTCTATAGTTATGTTCGCGATACGCAACCCGGCCTCAACGGCATCATCAACAAGTTTGAAAGATTTAACTTTGCGGGTCGCAGCACCAAGCTCTTCTTTGATCCCACCGGCGGCGGCACGGTAGCACCCAGCCTTGCAAGCCGGTCCGGCGCACCGGGCGGATTAATCTCACTCCTATACAACCCCGGCATCTTCTCCAACGTTGTAAATCGCCCGGTTGGCATCTTAACCGATGCGACCTCGTTTAATAACAACGGTCTCACGGTGATTAGACTTACAAGCGGCGAATCAGTAGCGCTGGCCACCGCCCAGCCCGGCAACAGCATTCCCACAGCCATCATCACCGGACCCAGCCCCTTCAGTTGCGCCTGCAGCCCGATCAACATCACCGGCACCGCGACCGCAAGCGGTGGCTTTCTCGGCTACACCGTCGAATATAGCGCGAGCCCCGCAGGCCCGTGGAATACAATCGTAACAAGCCCCGCACCCGTCGTAAGTGGCACTTTGGCGGTGTGGGATACCTCAGCGATCGTAAGCGGTGATTATTTCGTGCGGCTGCGGGTCGCTAACTCCGACGGTTCAACCGACTCCTTTGTTACGATGATGCGCGTGGATTCCTCGGCACCCACCGCCGACCTCCGCGCCCCGGTTAATGGCGGCATCTACGGCGGCGTGGTCTGCTTCGACGGCACCGCGACCGACAACGCCTGCTTTGATAGTTACGCCCTGGGGTACCGCAAGGTCGGCCAGCCGTCTTTCATTACGTTCGCTACGAGCACTGCTCCCGTCATCAACGATCCTCTAGGCGCGGCGAATCTTGGCGCAGTTGCCGACGGACCTTACGAAGTTCGCTTCCGGGTGCTTGATTCCTGCGGCCGCGATTCCACCGTGACCCGCACCGTTCAAATAGACAACACCGCGCCAGTCGCCCGGATCACCGACCCCATCAACTGCCAGAGCAGTCCGCTCAATAGTCTGGTTCCGATCGTCGGCACCGCCTTTGATAATAATATTTCGTCATGGACTGTATCGATTGTCGGCGGACCATACAACTCCTTCGTTACTATCGCCTCGGGCACCAGCAACATCGTTAACTCGTTGCTCGCACAGTGGGACACCACCGGCCTCCCCGCGTGCTGCTACACCATCCGTCTGGCCGTCTCTGACAGAGCCTCGGTCAACTGCTCCACCGGTCACTACTCTGAGTTCTTAACCTCCATAGACCTAGGTGGCTACGACTGCCGCACCGATTTCAACGACGATGGCGGCATAGACGGCTCAGACGTCGATGCCTTCTTCGAAGCCTGGTCCGCCGCAGAGTGCGATTAGTTCACCCGTCCACAAGTTAATTTACGCCGACGCACACCACACGCGCCGCGTCACTCCACCGGGGGTGACGCGGCGTTTTCACCCTGACTCCGCAATGCCACCGCCGCATCGTGCTCAGCACAGATCCGGGCCGCCGCCGCCACAGAGAGCGGGGGGAAGGCTGTCTGCCCCGTTGCGATCATTTGTAATATATAAGGTTTGCACATCCCGCAGTTGGTAGAGCATCCGGTTAAGATTGAGAGCGCATGAAACTCAAGGCCGCACCGCTGGCTATGCTCCTTCAGTCTGGCGAACGTGATGTTGTGACAAATACAGCGATCGACGGCCATTGGATGCGTTCCTGCACAATGGTTCGCTCGCCGCGGCGGGAACGATGCTCTTCCACCACAATCGCTTAGCCTTTGGCTACGCTCCCCCGCATGAACATCGGCGAAATCGCCAAAATTCTCGGACTCATCTCAGCAGTTGTCGCACTCGCTGAGATTGCGCGCCGCACCAAACTCCCTTACCCAACCCTGATGGTGGTGGCCGGCATCCTCATCGGCTTGGTTCCAGGGTTGCCCAAGGTCGAGCTCCAGCCAGAGCTAGTCTTCCTCGTCTTTTTGCCGCCCATCCTCTATTCCGCGGCGTGGAACACTTGGCTCCAAGATTTCCGCAGGCACCTCGCCCCCATTTCTTTACTTGCAGTTGGCCTCGTGCTCCTCACGTGCGTGGCCGTTGCCCAGGTGTGCGTGCTCATCATTCCGGGAATGAGCTGGTGGCACGGGTTTTTGCTGGGGGCGATCGTCTCTCCGCCCGACGCCGCAGCGGCCACCGCCATCTGTCAGCGATTGGGCGTTGGAAGAAAAATCGTAACTGTCCTCGAAGGTGAAAGTTTAGTAAATGATGCGTCGGGCCTGATGGCGTACCGGGTGGCGCTCGTCGCAATCCTGCAGGGCAGCTTTTCTCCCGTTGCAGCTGCGGGCCAGCTCGTCTTCGCAGCGGTGGGGGGCGTGTGTATCGGTCTGCTGGCCGGAGTGATTATCTCTCAGGTGCATAAGCGTGTACGAGATCCGATTGTTACAACGGCTATCTCCCTGCTGGCGCCTTATGTTGCATACCTGCCCGCCGAAGCCTTCCACGTTTCGGGCGTTCTGGCGGCGGTGGCGGCAGGGCTGTATGTCTCGAAGCAGAGCCCGATATTGTTCTCCCCGCAGGCGCGGCTCCAGGCCGTGCATGTCTGGGAACTATTAATCCTGCTTATCAACGGCGTGCTCTTCGTACTGATCGGGCTGCAGTTGGATTCTGTGCTTACAGCGCTGAGCAACGTCTACGCGCCTCTGCAACTGCTGTGGTACGCCGGTGCAGTCTGCACAGTTGTAATTGTCCTCCGGCTTGCTTGGGTCTACCCCATGTCTCGCGTCTCTCGATTGCTTACGCCCAGCCCGCTCCGATCGCCAGCCGCCTCGTGGCAGCAGCTTACAGTGGTTGGGTGGACGGGAATGCGCGGCATCGTTTCGCTCGCCGCGGCGATGGCACTGCCGCAGTTTGTAGTCGCTGGCGCAGACCCGCCGATCCCGTTCGCCTTCCGAGATCTAATTATATTTCTCACCGTGAGCGTGATCTTTGCAACTCTGGTCCTCCAGAGCCTGACGCTCGCCCCGCTGATTGCGCGTCTGGGCGAGAGCGTTAAAGATAGTGTGGCCCACGAAGAGCTCGTGGCGAGAATGATTACATCCAACGCGGCGTTATTCAGACTCGAAAAACACAGCACCGCAGGGCCCGACGCAGCTGTGATCACCCGTGTTCGCGCAGAGTATTTTGACCGAGTGGAGGCGGCGACGGCGCACGCCGCTGAGGGCGATGAGATGAAAAGCGATGGAAGTGGCGCGGGCATGACCTTTCGACGTGGACGGCTGCGGGCTGAAGATGCGATTCGCCGGGAGGCCATCGCGGCCGAGCGCGGCGCGCTCATCGCGCTCAGGGACGCGGGCGAAGTATCCGAGGATGTTTTCAGACGCATCGAGCACGACCTGGACTTGGATGAATCGCGGGTTTCAGAAATATAATTAAAAACCTGTTGAGCACGTGTGGCGGGGTACTTTATTAAGCTACGGCGAGCAAAGCGGTACTCGCTACAATCGTAATTACGGTCGGCGACCAGTCAGCATCGACATTAACTAATCAGCACCGGCTTCGCGCCCGCGACCAGGCCTACCTCCGCGACCGGGCTTACCCCCAGCACGTGGCGCTGGGTCGGAACCGAGTTGCCCCGCCGCCACAAGTCGTGTACCTCAAACTCGGCCTGAACTCCGGGCACATCTATGCGAGCGTGGCAGCCGCGAGATTCGCGCCGCCAGCGGGCACTTTTGGCGATAAGCCACCCCGCCAGGAGCATGTTCTGGGTCTCCCAGCCGCTTACATCGTCGAAGATTTTGTCCAGCGTGTACCGCGCCCAAAAATCAACCATATCGATGATACTGGCCAGACGAGTCTCGGTCCGTTCAACCCCGACGTTCCGCCACATCGCCGACCGCAGGCTCGAGCGCACGTCGGTGAGATCAAGATCGCCCCGATCGCTGGGGCGTATATCACTTACGATCGCCAGCGGCCCACCGCTCGACCGTCCATTTGTGCCGTTTACACTCAGCTTTTGTTCTGCGCACACGCGGCCCGCCACTTCGCCGATCACCAGCCCCTCCAGAAGCGAGTTGCTCGCGAGCCGGTTCGCGCCGTGCAGCCCGCACGCGGCGACCTCGCCCACGGCGTACAAACCCGGCACATCGGTGCGGCCCGCGAGATCAGTCCGGACGCCCCCGACCATGTAGTGCATCGCCGGATGAACCGGAATTAAGTCTACCGCGGGGTTAAGATCAAAGCGCTTAAGCAACGCGGCGATGGTTGGGAACGCCCCGCTGAAGTTCTCGACCTTGCGGCAGTCCAGCCACACGTGCTGCCCGCCCTGCTTCGCGAGCTGACGGATCATCGCTTGACTTACGATGTCGCGTGGCGCCAGCTCCGCCATCGGGTGGGCATCGAGCATGAACCGCTGTCCAGACATATCCAGCAGGTGGGCCCCGGCCCCACGGATTGCTTCAGTAATTAAACTTCGGCTCGCGCCCGCGAGATACAGCGTGGTAGGATGAAACTGCACGAACGCCATATCCGCCAGCGACGCGCCCGCGCGGTACGCCATCGAAAGTCCATCGCCCGTCGCGATCGGAGGATTGGTTGTTTCGCGAAAGACCACGCCGCAGCCGCCGCTCGCAAGAATAGTCGCCTTAGCCCAGATCATTTGCAATCCGTAGCGAGGATGATGAGTGATCGCGCCGAGCACGGGCGACCCCGGTTCATTGCTTGGTGTAATTAAATCCAGCGCGAAGCACTTCTCAAACAGGCGGATATTCGCCGTGCCCTTCATCCGCTCAATAAGTACACGCTGCAGCTCAGCACCCGTCGCATCGCCATTGCTATGCACAATCCGGCTTGAAGTGTGGCCCCCCTCTCGGCCCAACATAATCTCACCCTCGAAGTTGCGATCCAGCTTCATCCCCCAAGAGAGAAGCGTCGCCATCGCGGCTGGGCCCCCGCGCACCACCGCCTCCACCGCCGCGGCGTCGCACAGCCCCGCGCCCGCCACCAGCGTGTCCTCGATGTGCGACTCGACAGTGTCAGACGCGGCGGTGACAGATGCGATGCCCCCCTGTGCCCACGCCGTGTTGGAAGCTTTCAGGTCCCCTTTACTTAACACGATGCAATCGCCGTGCGACGCCGCCTGTACCGCAGCTCGCAGGCCCGCGACACCCGCGCCGATCACCAGCGTATCGGTAAATATCTGCGGAAGGAGCGAAGATCGGAACGGAATCAAATAGCGGCGTTGGTCAAACAAGCTGTCCATGAATTACTTATAGGCGAAGCAGGGAAGTCTTCTGCAAAGATCAAGTGTAAGCGAGAAAGCAGCTCAACGCCTGGGTTATTCTCCGGGGTTTGTGGGGGCTTTTCGCCACGAGTGGCCCCGGGCCAAGAGGCTTAAGCCGTGGTGATCACCAGATCCACCGCACCCGCCCAAAGTCAGGCAAAAGCAATTTACCGATGCGCACGGGCGAAGGAAGATACACGAAAAACGCACGGCCGATGAGCAGGTCGCGATGAACAACGCCCGCCTTGGGCGAAAACTCTGCCGCCCACGAGTGAGGCCGATCCCAAAGCCGACCGTCAAGACTTTGCGGGCTGTTGTCACCGCACGCGAAAAACTCATCAGGGCCCAACGTAAGCGTGCTCAGCGGGTGCGTGGCCAGTGCCGGGGCCCGCGCTTGACTGTGTACCCGTCCCTCGTCGCTGTGATACCGGTACAAATCCGCTTGATAATGCACGTCTCGCCATAGCCCCACCCGCGACAGTCGCAGCGGCTGGGAGTTGCCCGCCGGGATCACCTCGATGGAAACAGCCGGACGCTTATAGTTCGCATCATAAGTTAAGTATTCAGTACCCTTGGAAGCCGTTTCCAGCCCGTCGTACAGCGCGTTATCAATGCGCTCGCGAGGCCCCCAGTTATATTCACTCTCCACCAACGTCTTTCCGTTGCACACGATAGAGAGCGACTGATCGGCATGAATGAACTCCAGCCAGCAAGCATCCGAAGTCAAATCAAGCGGGCCTATTGAGCTCGCCAGCGTGGAGAAAGCAAGCTGTTTGCCGCTCCCCGGGGCCATCGAAACGGTCGCCGTGCCCGCAGCGTAATCAAGCTCAAGACGGAAAGTGTGCCCCCGGCACTCGAGGATCATGGCGATGCGTCCTAGCCCCGAGTTCTGCTTCGGCAGCCCTACACACACGCGCAGGTCGCTCACCGGAAACTCAAGGCTCGAGCGCCGGGGTGTTTCATTATAAGCATACGAATCGGTGATCGGCCGAGACTTACCATTCCACGCGAGGGTCGCGGCTACCTTCCCAGTGTAAGTATAAGTACCGACCCCATCCAGGGCCCACGCCTTGCCGTCCTCGCCCACATTTGTCGCGATCCAGGGAGACACAAACGGCACTGACATCGGTGCCCCCGGCCCCTCAGGCGAGGGCGCGTACTCGCTGCTGAAAAGCGGCTGCCACAGGCTCCGCTGCGCATGAGGACTCTTTCGAGCGATTCTCCATCCCGGAAGTGTCCACGGGTTCACGACGCTTTCGTCGCCCGTCAAATCCGCAGTGCTCGCTCCCGCTTCTGATTCCCCGGGGCTCGCCGCTGATGTAGGGCGGACGAAGATGTCGCCATCGACCACGGCCACCATTTCGCCGGGTATCCCGATGAGCCGCTTAATATAGTTCACAGAAGGTTCACGCGGATTGCGAAACACGATTACGTCCCAGCGCGTGGGGTCAACCAGGTGATAAGGAAACTTCGCTACAAAGATGCGGTCACCCCACCGGATCGGCACGCCGCGGCCTCCCGCAGTCTCGCCGCTCATCGGGTCATGAACCACGATGCCCGGATCATTCTGACCAACCCCACTTCCTGAGGCATCACCGCCCTGAAAAGAGAGCGGTGTAAGTCCATCGTCACTTACATCCCAAGGCCCGACCGTCCAAGTGTAACCATTGCTGGGCGAGGTAAACTGCATGTGGGCCCCCAGCAGGGTTGGCGCCATTGATCCTGTGGGAATTAAGAACGGTTCCATCACAAACCCGCGGAACACAAACACCATCACAAACGAGATTAGAATGGATGTAAGTGTCTCCTTCACCACCTGGCCCGAAGTGGGCGCGGCCGATTGAGGCACGGCAGGTGCCCCACCAAAAGCAACTTCCCTTGGCGGTCGAGTCGCGTTATTACTCTGCGCCAGGCTGGGTTCGCTCTGCGCTGGGGCTGAAGGATCGACGTTCATCGGGCGTTATAAGTTACGTTCACTCCGCGTGCAATCACCAAATCTCCACCGCACCACCTAACCGAGGCACGCTACCCCCGCAAATCATGCCGCGCGCGCCGCTGCTTGATCGTCAATCGTCCAAGTTCCCGCCCAGCACCAACTTAAGAAAGCCGGAAAGGTAGACAGCCACTCGTAAGCGAGCCATTGATGCCATCAGGGATTGCGGGGTGGTTGTTGCCCGCCGCCTTGGTTGCCGTCATCCGAACCTGATCGACTTTCACCCGGCCCGCCTCGTCGCCGGCCGCCATCCGGTTTCCGGCGCGGGCCCCGGTTCGGAGGACCGCCTGGGCCACTCGATGGGTTATTATTCGGTCTACCGCCAGGGTCGGAGCCTCGGTCGTCGTCGCGGCCACCTCTGGGATCAGTCGGGTTACCACCGCCCGGGCTAGGGGATGAGGGTCCACCACCCGGGCCGCCGCGGCGGCGAAAAGGACCGGGCTGATTGGGGCCAAGAGGCCTGCGCGAGGCCCGGCCCGGAGCACTCCCCGCGCCACCACCGGGCGCCGCGCCCGGCGTAAACGTTGCTCCGGTTGCACCTCCGCCGTCGACCGCGCGAGGCCCCTGTCGTGAACTTATGTTATCTTGGGGCCGTGTTACGGTCTCTTCCCCATCACTTACGTTTCGTTGGCGACGCTGATCATCGGTCTCACGGCGATGCGATCCAGGGTCACCATCTCGGGCTTGTTCTCCCGAGCTAGCGGGTGGGCGATCAGACGGGCGATCGGGCCGAGATTGTTTATTATTTACGCTCTCGCCGCCGCGACGAGGCCCAGCCCCGTCCGCAGGTTTCCCCGCCACATTGCCGCCCCGACCACTCGGTCCCCCGGTGCCAGCACTACCACCGCTACCACCTTGGTAGCCGGGAGGGGTCGGGTTAAATACCGGCGGGGGTGGCGGCGGAGGCGCGACCGCATTCTCCGCAGGGCTTAGATTCTCAACCGGAACAGCCACCTGCACGCTCTTTCCATCCGCACCCGGGCGATCCAAGAGCACAAGCACCAACTGCGTCAGAATCTGGCCATCGATCACGATGCCATCGCCGTCGGGAGTACCTACCCGGCTGCGTTTGCGCGGAAGGTTTTTCTTGAGGTCTTCGTACGTCTGATCTTCGTAACGTAAGCAGCACATCAACCGGCCGCAGCGTCCGCTGATCTTAAGCGGGTCCAGCGTCGCCTTCTGCATCTTTGCGCTCTTCATTGAGACCGGCTTCAAAACCTTTAGGAAGTTCTTGCAGCAACAGTATTGTCCGCAGCGTTCGTAATCAGCGGTGATCCGCGCTTCGTCGCGCGCACCCACGTGCCGCAGCTCGACATGGCTCCGGAAATGCGACCGCAGTTCGCCGAGCAGATCATTGAGTTCGACGCGGTCTTCGGAGAGGTAGTAAAACGTAAGCGTTTCTCCGCCCAAAATCGGCTCGGCCTCCACGATCTTAATATTAATGCCGAGGCCCTCCGCCACTGCCTTGGCCTCAAGCCGGAGCGCGTGACGCGATTGCTCCACCTCCTGATGCCGAGTGATGTCCGGCACGTCCGCGATCCGCAGGATGCGCCCCTCGGTCGAGAACGGATATTCGCGCCCGCCGCTATTTTGAATATACTCGAGCATCTCTTTGCGGGAGACGCTCTTGGAGCAACCGCTGTTGGGGCAGGTGCTCGTCAGCATTTCTCCCAACTCAGTGCCGCGTAGCGTCTTGATGACAAGTTTACTTCCGCAACCGGGTTTGTCGGTGCCGTTGTACGGAAACTCACCGACCATCTTCATCACGCCGTACCGAGCCACAATCGTGCGAGGAGCCTTGAGAGCTTCATACACCTTACGGTCTTCTTCGATCAGTTGCGCCTTAAGGTCAGCCTCGAACTGCGGGAGTGGTAGGATGGGCATTTGTTGGTTTAAGAGTAGGGCCGCACGCGCCTCGTACTTGTCGAAGCGGACGTGGGCCGCCGCAAACCCGCCCCATCTCAAAATATCATCCAATATCCACCTAACAGCCGTCTAGAACATGGCGTTACCTCAGGTAATGCCTACACTTGCTGAGACTGGGTCTCAACGAGGAATCCAAAGAAGCCCGAAGAGCGTATCTAGATTTAGAAGCGCATATCTAGGTTAAGGGAGGGCTGGTCCCGTCCAACCTCACCGACCGGGCTTCGCAGGACTAGACAGGCGTTTCGTGGGAGTTGGGGATGCGAGGAAGCCGTTGCAAACGCCGCTTGAGAATAGCACGCTTAAAGCCACAAGGTGTGACAGCGATATGCTAGAGAGATGGCTTGCGTGAAGGCACGTGAAGCGGCGGTGGTGCAGGTTTTTGAAAAGAAACGGCGGCACCGATCGTGGATGACGGGTTTAAGGTTTAGTTCCTCGGCTTAGTCGGCTTTCCCAGTGCCAGATCAAACGTTTAAGACGACCGCGCAGAGCGCAGCGAACAGGAAAAGTATGACAACCAAAACAGACACCAAAAACGAGCACCGTGTCATTTATCTCGACAACGCAGCGACCACACCCACCGATCCTCGCGTGGTAGAAGCCATGCTTCCCTACTTCACCACCAAGTTTGGCAACCCCGGCAGTCGTAACCATCAGTTTGGCTGGGATGCGGAGGAGGGCGTTGACTGGGCCCGCGACCGCGTCGCGGCGTTGCTAGGCGCCGATGAAAAAGAAGTGATCTTTACATCGGGTGCCACCGAATCCAACAATATCGCCATCAAGGGCGCGGCGTACATGTACGAGAAGGCTCCGGCCGGCTCCGGCTCGCGCGGCCACATTATCACCGGCGCGATCGAACATAAGGCCGTCCTTGATCCGTGCAAGCGTCTGATGAAAGAGGGCTTCGATGTAACTTTTCTAGAGCCGCCCGCCGACGGGGTTTTCACCGCAGAGATGGTGAAAGCCGCGATGCGTCCTGACACTATTCTCGTCTCCATCATGTGGGCGAACAACGAAATAGGTACGGTCAACGAAATTCCTCAGATCGGTGCCCTCTGTCACGAACGCGAAGTCGTGTTCCACACCGACGCTACCCAGTGGGCCGGAAAGATGCCGACTAATGTTGGCCGCGACAATATTGACTTGCTGTCTCTCTCCGGACATAAGCTGTACGGCCCCAAAGGCGTCGGCGTGCTCTTCGTACGTCGCCGCAAGCCACGAATCCGGTTGCAGGCCCTCATCGATGGTGGCGGCCAGGAACGCGGCTTCCGCCCCGGCACGCTCAATGTGCCGGGAATCGTGGGAATGGGTAAAGCAGCGGAAATCGCACTTGCAGAAATGGATCGAGATGGCGAGCGGCTGCTTAAGCTTCGTAAGAAGCTCGAAGATACTGTCTTGGCCCAGCTTGACCACTGCGCCGTCAACGGTCATCGCGAAAAACGTTTGCCCCACATTTCTAATATTTCGTTCGGCTTTGTCGAGGGCGAAAGCCTGATGATGGCCTGCAAAGAACTCGCCGTATCATCGGGTTCGGCGTGTACCTCGGCCAGCTTGGAGCCCAGCTACGTTCTCAAAGGCTTGGGTGTTGGCGATGAACTGGCGCACTCCTCCCTGCGTATGAGTTTTGGCAAGTTTACTACGGAAGAAGAAGTCGACTACGCCGCGAAGTCTGTCATCAGCGCGGTCAAGAAACTTCGGATCCTTTCACCGCTCTACGATATGCATAACGAAGGCATCGACTTAAGCAAGGTTGTGTGGGGCCATCATTAGAGTAAGGTGCTCTGCTGAAAATGGCGGCGAGGAGCTCGGTTTAGTACCGCAAAGTTCGGTTGAGTATTACGGAGCTCTGTGGAGTCACATAGAAGGCGGCTGAACGGCGGACAACGTCGCCAGATCACGGTTGTACGAGTGAAGATTAGAAGTTAACCAAAGCGTGCGGCCTCATTGCCACTCGCTCAGTTTAGAACATGTGGTTGAAGCACTGGAGTAACTAATATGGCTTACGGACCCAAAATCATTGATCATTACGAGAACCCGCGCAACGTCGGCAGCTTCGGCACCCAGGCGGACATCAAAAAGCGCGCCGATGTGGGCGTTGGTCTAGTCGGCGCACCCGAATGCGGCGATGTCATGCAGTTACAAATTAAGGTCGATCCCACCTCCGGCCGCATTCAAGATGCCAAGTTCAAGTGCTTCGGCTGCGGGTCGGCCATCGCCAGCAGCTCACTTGCTACGGAGTGGCTCAAGGGCAAGACCCTCGATGAGGGGATGAGCATCAAGAACACACAAATCGTCGAGGAGCTCGCACTCCCCCCGGTCAAGATTCACTGCTCGGTACTCGCCGAAGATGCGATCCGCGCGGCCATCGCAGATTACAAGTCCAAAAACGGAATGGCTGTCGAGCACGCCGCCGCGGCTCACTGATCTCTCATGGTTAGATGCGGCCGGTAGGGTTGTTCGAGGAGCGCGCCAAACCGCCGTTAACCCTTGAATAAGGTTCGTGCGGCCGCTCTACAACGAACCGCAGGCTCATTCGGTTCGTACGGTATGTGGCAGTATGGTTGCTCCGCAACGTCATATACTTTGCGGTTGGGTGTTTCGAGAAGTTTAGCGGGCATGACGGCTGTGGGCACACGGGCAGGTAACCAAGGAAAATTGAACTATGTCAACCACGACAGAAGAAAAACAGGTAGAGAGTTCCGGAGTAATCGTTAGCGAATCCGCCGCGAAAGAGATTAAGCGGATCATCACCGATCAGGAACTTGATGAGAGTAAGGTTTGCCTGCGCGTCGGCGTGAAGGGCGGGGGCTGCTCCGGCTTTTCATACCTCCTGGATCTGACCGAAACGCAGAAAGAGACCGACGAAGTGTCTGTGCAGCATGGTGTGCGCGTGATCTGCGACCCAAAGAGTCTACTCTACCTTAGCGGCGTTACAGTTAACTTCCGGGATGAGATCATGGGCCGCGGGTTCGTCTTTGATAACCCCAACGCAACCAGCTCCTGCGGCTGCGGGTCTAGCTTTACGGCGTAAGCGGCCGCTGATGGGGCCCGGTCAAACTGCCGGGCCTCGCGCGTACGCTTAGCAATGGCACCACGCGTTCAAGAATATAATATTAACCACTGCTCACCCTCGCGGCCGCAGACGGCAGCGAAACTCCCGAACACGCCCTTAAGGCACCCGCCCTCGCGGGTGCTTTACTTCGTACCGGCGTGGCTGCCCGTTCTGGCGTTACTTAACTTACTTATTGGGGCCTGCTCCGGCCCCCCGCGAGCGGGCGCAGGTGGTGCTGAAAAGTTAATCCAAGACCTAACTCCCCGCCTCACCGCGAGCCCCGCTCTGGCCCCGGTCTTGAGCAAAGCCGAGGAGTATCGGGTGCAGGTGCTTTTCTCAAGGGTTATCCGTGATCAACGTTCGGGCACCCGCCACCTGGAACGCTGGAGCTATCGCTTGGGCGCCGAGTACTTCTACCCCGCCAGCAGCATCAAGCTCGCCGCGGCGATCGCCCTCTTCCCCGCGCTTGAATCACTTAACAGCGGGCGGAGTGATTCACTGATTACGTTGGATTCTCCAGCGACCTTCGGGCAAGTTGCCAGCGGGGCGACCCCTTTTGTAAGGACCAACGCAAGCGCCACGAGGGTCGTAACGGCGGGGGTTGACGGTGTTCCGGGCGAGACAGTTACGTTGCGGCGTGAGCTTACAAAGCTTTTCGCCGTCTCAGATAACGAGGCTTTTAACCGGCTTTACGATGTGATCGGCCACGGCCCGCTGAACGCAAGCCTGCACGAAATGGGCTTCGGCAGCGTCGTGCTTAACCATCGGCTCTCGGATTCTACACCCAGGAGTGACCAGCGAGCGACGGTTGCGGTTACGTTCGCGGCGGAGGGTAAGGGGGACGCGAGAAAGATAGATTATGTTACGATTCCCCAGCGGTCCTCCGCGCTCACCCTCGTGAACAGCCCCCCGGGGCTAGCGGTGGGCAAAGATTATATGAAAAAGGGCGCGCTCGCCGGCGTGCCCATGGACTTTGGCTCCCGCAACGGCGTGAGCCTGACAGATCTCCAGGACATGCTGGTTATGCTCTTCGCCCCAGACATTAACATCGGTAAGCACCCGCCCCCCAGCGTGCTCGCCGCGGCTCCGCTGCTGGAGTATCTCTCCGGGCTTACGCCCCGCACCAGCGGCGTGGCGCAGTACGAACTCGCGGGTTACGGCGATGACTATTGTAAGTTATTTTTGCCCGGCCTGCCCAAAGCGGGTGGTGAACAGTGGCGGGTATTCAATAAAATAGGGCAGGCCTACGGATTTACGATCGACAACGCCTGGATCGTAAACCGAGAGAGCGGGGAGGAATACTTTCTTTCGGCCGTTATCTACACCAACGCCGACGGCGTGCTGAACGACGATAGGTACGAGTACGCGACCGTCGCGGAGCCCTTCATGGCGGCCCTCGCCCGTGAACTCTGCGTCCCCGCCCGCTGACCCCGCGGCTACACCTTGATAAACCAGCCCCGCTTGTAAAGCGCGGCGGCGATCAGCCAATAAAACATAATATAACAAATCACGAAGAGCCAGGTGCCTAGCTCCGGCGAGCCCAGTGCGTGCTGGGCCCACGCCTTAAGAGATGCCACCAAGATGGACTCGCCCCCTCCCGGCGTTACCATCTTCCACTTCATCATCGCGCACTTCCAGAGAAGCTCGGCCAGAATGTACATCGCCAGGGCGTTGGTGCCCAGCACCCGCAGGAACCGCATCGTTGTAATATTACGAATGTCGATGACGTACATCATCAGCCCCAGCACCAAGCCGCTGACCCCCGCCGCGCACAGGATGTAAGAGGATGTAAAGAAATCCTTGCTGTAGGGCAGCCCGCCCAGGCGGTGCCAGACGTAAGAAGCCGTCAGGGTAACGGCACCGACGATCAGCAGATGCTTGCATTGCTCGCGCCGCAGGCCGGTGGTGCTCCCGGTCAATAGCCGACCGCCCGCCAGCGAGCCCAGCTGCGCGGTCGCCGCGGCGGCCAGACCTTGGGTGATGAGCACGCCCCACCACCCCAGGCTAGAGTTAATATAACTTTGGTACGAGGCGGTCTGGGTCCATACCACCTTGCCCTCGGCGGGCAGTGGAACGGCGGTAAGTATAGCCCACTTGAAGATAAGCACCGCGGCGACAAACAGGGCCTGAACCCAGCGGGGGGCGAGCGAGAGAAGAACGCAAGTGAAGTAAGCAAAGCCGATGAGGGGAAGAATGTCCCAGTGTTTGAATACACTTAAATCAATCGGCGAGGTGTACGCGATGGTGGCGCACCAAACCAGCGTGCCTAGCAGGTAGATCTTCAGCCCCCGGATAAATGCCGCGGTGACGCGCCGGCCAACTGTAAGTGAACGTCCCCGGCCCCCGGCCATCGAGAAGGGCACGCTTACACCTACGATGAAGAGGAAGCAGGGAAAGACCAGGTCGGCCAGGCCGTTGCCCATCTCGCCATTGGCCCAGCCGCGGTGGGGGAACCAAGCGGGCATCGCGGGGTCGGTGCCGCCCACGTTCACCAAGAACATAACTATAATTACCAAACCGCGGAACGCATCCAGCGAGAGCAACCGATTGGCCGCCACCGGGCTGCCTACCAAACGCAGTTCGCTGGAACGATCAACTGTAAGTTTTGGCCTTGCCTGATTCGGAGCGGGCCCGGGCTCACTGGCGGCGGAGCCGGAGTGAGTACCCGTAAACTTAAATGGGCCTTGCGGAATGGTCTTTTCGTCCGGTGTCACGGCTTCACCGTCGGCTTCCAGAAGACATAAGCAGTGCCCTTCCCATTGACGAGCCAAACCTGGGTCATATCTTCGTACTTGTAGGTCCTTTCGCCGCTCTGCGCATCGCCCGCGGCGGGATCACTTACGAGAAAGTCTCCTCGCTCCGTGTAACCACGCAACAGAATGAGGTGGCCGTCGGTCGAGTCGTAGGGCGCATCGGCGAGTTGGCCTTTGCTGACTTTAATACTGGCAACAATTATGTTGCCCGCGGCCAGGGATGCGTATACGTCCTTTAAGGAACCGAATCTGCGGATATACCCCGGAAGCCCGTGCTCCCACGCGGCCTGCACGTTTCGTGGCCAGTTTCCATATATATCATATTTCTGATCGTAAGCGGCTTGGGCGATGTCGGCGACTGATGCCGGATCGTCGGGCACCCCCCAGCCGATCGCCATGGCAACGCAAGTGGGGCTGCACAGGCGTCCAGAGAGTTCAGGCCGGGGCGTCTTCTGGCTCTTAAATGTAACTGATTGTTGGTGAGAGGGCGGTAAGTTCCAGTTGTCCCAAGGCATCGTTGTGCGGCTGGCGTTCTTACGAAACTCCACCGCGGCCTTTGAGAATGCCAGCGAACGAGTTAAGTCCAGTCGCGTGATCCGCACCGGCTCTGCGAGCGTCTGACTCGTGCTCGCAACGCACCGGATCTGCGCTTCACGAAACCAGGTCTTGCATCGTAAGATATCAACATCAACCTCGTAGCCGCCGGGTGCGGTTACCTTTGCTGGAGTAGGCTGGGTTGAAACATTATGTTCAGTCTGCGGCGCAGCTGCGGTAGGGTCGGGTGGGGGTGGGGGTGGGGTTACTGATCCGAGCGCGAGCCAAGGCGTCCATAACGATTCGGGAAGGTTACGCGCGCGAACTTCAAATGTAACCATCGCGCCCGTGGGCACATCGGCGTTCCACGAGAGAATTAACTCTTCGATGGCCAGGGTTGAGCCGATGATCTGCGACGTCCAAGCATCATCAGTGCCCGGCTTGGGATAGAGAAGAATGTCATCTCTATTTACCGGCTGCGTGTCGTGCGCTGTGTGGAATGGTGAGAGTTTAAACGTATCATGCGGCGCGGAAAGCCCGCAACCCGTGATACTTATGATCAACGGTACGAACGCTGCGACCAGCAAACGCAACGCCCGCCTAACCCCGGTGGTAAAGTGCCGCGCGGCCGTGAACCAACTGGTCAAGGAGCGGCTGGAGTTGTGTCGGCTCGAGTCGTGCCGTGCGCTGTCATCTCGTGTGGTGCGCTTAAAAGTGGTGTAATTCGTACGCATAAGGCCCCCAGCATAGCACCATCAGCATGTCAGTAGATAGCGAAGAGCGCGCGGGCAGCAATAAGGCGAGGAATAAGCAACCGGCACCGAGTTACACCGCGCGCCGTTGCGAGGTGCGGGGAGTGCGAGCGGGGCTGACCTTTGACTTGGCCGAAGCCGAAGCGATGGCCGGAGTTAAAGAGAGCGGCGGGTTGCGTGTCAGGGCGGTGGCAATCCGGCGAAGCACCCGGATCGTCGCTGCGTCGATGGTCTTCTCAAGCCGCGAGACCTGCGATTGCGGCATGTTGGCCAGTTCACCCAACTGCGCCTGAGTTAGGCCCGACTCTTGACGGACATGGCTCAGCCCATCGGCGACGATGTTCTTCAATATGCTTTCCGCGTCATACCACTTTGTCGCGGGGTCCGCAAACATAGCCGCGGCACGCTCAATGGCGTCGCGGCTAGGCCCAGCCGCGGCGGCGTTGGCGACAAACGCGTCGTATTCCGCGATCGGAATTGAGACATGCGAAGCACGGGATGCATTCGGTTTGGCGGGGGAGTGGGGGGTGGAGTTGATGGTGGCCATGCGTCATGCCTCCATGCCGGGCCGCGAAGCTCGGTGAAGAAGTTTCAAAGCTCGATCGTCGCAACGCTCACACGGTCGTGCGAGGGATCGAAAAGAAGAATGACTTTGAAGTTCAGAAAGGTCGCCCACCGAAGGCCGGGAACCGGCGGGTTGAGGATGGGCCAACTGTGCGAAACCGGGTCGGCATCGAGCCGCAACAGCAGTTCGGCAAAGGCCTCTTTCTGAGCTCCCGTGCGAGAATCGTGATTGATGAACGCGCGAATCTCTTGAGAGACGCGGATATCGCGCACGAAAAGCCGCGAATGACGAGAGGGTGCCGCCCCAAAGACCCAACGAAGAAAGTCGCTGAGAAGCGATGGGATGGGGGCGACGGAAGTTGTCTTGGTTTTCTTTCCCACGACCAATCGTACTAGTACCTAACAGGCCAAGTCTGGCCTCAAGCGATACGAAAAACGCCCGGCGAACCCAAAGGCGGGCCGTACGGCGGGCCAGATGGAGAGCCAGAGCCCCGCAGGTGTGGCGAGAAAAATGAAGGACCTCCCCGTTTTCTGGGAGATGGGCCGCGAATATTGTGGGAGGGACCGCCGCCCCGAGGCGTGAGGAATGCGCAAAGCGGAAGCCGCGGGCATTGTGAACTGGCTTCCAAACCTGCGGAGCGGACTTAGCCCGCGGAGCTGACTGCGGAGCTGACATAGCCTGCGGAGCCGGGGTAGTCCGAAATGCGAACGATTCAGCCGACGCAACCACGATGCGCGAGATTCGCAGAGCAGAAGCACAAGGCGGAAGATGGAAGAGGCAGCGTTCCATAATGAGAGAAAATCATAGCACCTATGATATATATCGGGGATGATATGGAATGGTTTCTACTGAGTGCTATTTTTTGAGAAAAAAGTGAAAGATTGGGGTTATTAGGGAGTGGGGGAGGGCAAACGAGGCGTTTTTCTAGGAGCTGGCCGCAGGCTATTCAGGGTTGCTATCGCCGCCGCTGTCCGAGCGTCGGCCCCACATCCCGCTCACATCGGAATATTCAGCCGCTGATCCTTTGCACACGCCTGGGCCGTCGGGTAGCCGGCATCAGCGTGGCGGAAGACGCCCATGGCGGGGTCGTTTGTCAGCACGCGTTTAAGGCGTGCCGCCGCGGCGGGGGTGCCATCGGCGACGATGACTTGGCCGGCGTGTTGACTGTAACCGATGCCGACGCCGCCGCCGTGGTGGAAGGAGACCCAAGAGGCCCCGCTCGCGATGTTCACCATGGCGTTTAGCAGTGCCCAGTCAGAGACGGCATCGGTGCCGTCGAGCATGGCTTCGGTTTCGCGGTTGGGGCTTGCGACGCTGCCGCAATCGAGGTGGTCGCGACCGATAACGATTGGGGCGAGCACGCGACCGGAGGCGACCAGATCATTAAATATACTTCCCGCGCGATCTCGCTCACCCAGGCCCAGCCAGCAGATGCGGGCGGGGAGGCCCTGGAACTCAAAACGCGGCTTACATTTGTCAAAGTCGCCTGTGAGCAGGGCCTGCGGGTTGGCGTGGCACGAGAGAATCCAGTCGTGCAGTCGTTGCGCGTAAGGGCCGCCGCTCACGGGGAAAGCCTTTAGGATTGCGTGATCTGTAACATAAATATCACGGGGTTCGCCGCTGAGCGCGACCCAGCGGAAGGGGCCGCGACCCAGGCAGAACTGGGGGCGGATGTAAGCGGGCACGAAGCCGGGGAAGGTGAATGCATCGGCGACGCCCTGATCCAACGCTCGCTGGCGGATGTTGTTGCCGTAGTCAAACGTAATCGAACCGCGCTTCTGCAACGCGATCATCGCTCGCACATGGCGGGCCATACTCTGCGTTGATTGCTGCTGGTACGCGGTGGGGTCGGCGGCGCGGGCCGCGGCGGCCTGGTCGTGGCTCATCCCCGCGGGAACATAACCCATCAGGGGGTCGTGGGCGCTGGTCTGGTCGGTCAGCACATCGGGTGTAATATTACGTTCTAGCAGGCGTTCGAGCAGGTCAATGGCGTTGGCGAGCACGCCCACCGAGCGCGGAGTCTTCGCGGCGGCCAGTTTCACAGCGCGGTCGATAGCCTCGTCAATCGACGGGGCCAGCTCATCAAGATACTTATCATCCACGCGGCGGCGCAGGCGAGTGAGATCGGTATCGGCGATGAGGGCGGTGCCGCGAGCGAGGGTAATGGCCAGCGGCTGCGCACCCCCCATGCCCCCGCAACCGCCGGTAACGCAGAGGCGGCCGGAGAGATCGCCGCCAAAGTGCAGGCGGCCGCATTCGGCGAAGGTTTCGAAGGTTCCTTGCAGAATCCCCTGGGTGCCGATGTAAATCCATGAGCCGGCGGTCATCTGGCCGTACATCATCAGCCCGCGCGCTGCGAGGGCATCAAAGTTATGTTGTGTCGCCCAGGCGGGCACTAGGTTGGAGTTGGCGATGAGCACGCGCGGGGCATCGGGGTGCGTACGCACGACGCCGACGGGTTTGCCTGACTGCACAAGTAATGTTTCATCAGGCTCGAGATTCTTAAGCGTCGCGACGATGGAATCAAACGCGGCCCATGAGCGGACAGCTTGCCCGCGCCCTCCGTAGACGACGAGCGCATCTGGTCGCTCGGCGACTTGCGGGTCAAGGTTATTCATCAGCATTCGCATCGCGGCTTCGGCCTGCCACGTTTTGCAAGTGAGCGTGAGGGCCGCACCGCCGCGAGGTGCTCGGACGGGGCGCGCTCCCGGAAGTGATTCGGGGATGATGGCGGAACCGGAGGGGCCTCCTAGCGCCGAGCGGTCAGCGTGAGGACCGCGGATTTCTGGCGAAGAAACTGCGGGCATTGCGACGGGCTGCGAAGATTCGGGCGTTTTCGCGGCGGAAGAATTTGTGGCGGCCATTGGCATGAGGTATTTCCGGAGGTTGGTGGCTGAGAAGAGGGTATGGCTATGTTTGCGGGTGGGCGGTTGCGAGTGAGGGGGGGAGGCGCGCGAGAAGAGCGAACAAAAGCGGGGATGTTCGTTGAGCGTCGCCCTACGCTACCAGTCTCATGCGTGAAGTTCTCGAAGCGCTCCGTCGTAATATCGCATCGGTGTATTTGGGTTTGCCTCCATCGACGGTGGGCGGGAACAAGCGGGCGGTGCCGACAGGGCTTGACTTAACCTTGTGCTGTCTGCTGGCGCGGGGCCACGTCTTAATTGAAGATGTTCCGGGCGTGGGTAAGACGCTGCTCGCGACCGCGCTGGCACGCAGCATCGACTGTACCTTCAGCCGAATTCAGTTAACTCCGGATCTCCTCCCCAGCGATATTCTGGGCGTCAGCGTGTATGAGGGCCGGCTGGGCGGCGGTGGGGGTGCCGATAACGGGGAACGCGGCGGTGGGGAGTTTGTATTCAAGCCCGGGCCGCTGTTTGCGAACATCGTGCTGGCCGATGAAGTGAATCGCACGCCGCCGCGTACACAATCGGCGTTGCTGGAGGCGATGAGCGAAGGGACGGTTTCGATCGATGGGACGCCGCGGGAGTTGGGGCATCCGTTTATGGTAATTGGTACACAGAATCCGTACGATTTTGAGGGGACATACCCGTTGCCGGAGAACCAGTTGGATCGGTTTTTGATGCGGATCAGGCTCGGGTACCCCGACGCACAGACGGAGGCGCGGGTGCTGCGGGAGCGGCCCTCGGGCAAAGGGTTGGCGGCGTTGACCCCGGTGCTGACGCGCAAGCAGGTGCTGGAGATGCAAGAGCGGGTTGATGAAGTTACGTTGGCGGATAGCTTAATTGATTACATCGTGCGGTTGGCGGGTTCCTCGCGGGTTCACGAGGGGCTCGTTCACGGGCTTTCGCCCAGGGGTGCGCTGGCGCTAAGCCAGTCGTCGCGGGCTTGGGCGTTCATGCAAGAGCGAGATTATGTTGTGCCCGATGATATTCAGGCGTTGTGGCAGAGCGTGTGCGGGCACCGGATGGTGATGCGCAGCGCGAGTGGCCAGCGCGAGAGCGAGTCGATCGTGCGCGAGATACTACAATCAGTTCCCAGCCCGGTGTAAGTGGTGATCTTAAGGTCATCCGCGGCTGCGGCGACGCAAAGCGACGGAGAATAAGCGGGCGGGGATGTTAACTAAAGGGGTATCGCTTCATGGCACGACTCGTACGGCTCGATCAGACTAAACCACTTAAGATTGATCCGGCAACATGGCCACGAGACGCGGCGGGGAACCTCAAGCCAATCTGGATCTGCGCGTGCGGGCTATCAAAGAAGTTCCCGCTCTGCGATGGCACGCACAAAGCGTGCGAGGGCGAGGCGGTGGATACTACCTATGAATATCGCGATGGGGTAAGGGTGGAAGGGCCGCTTCCCGAAGACTCATACATAATCCCTACCCTACCTCCTCTCCCTCCCCAAGCCTAAAGGGCTTAACGTAAGTATCCGGGGCGTTGAGCAACACAACACCTCCTGATTACGTTCCCCAGCGCCCCGCTGGCAGCATGTAAGACTGCTCACGCCTCGACGCTCGCTACTTATATTATACTTGCCAACCCCAACAAACCACGCCGCGAACAGACATGGTGCAACCGAATGACCTTCGGGCGAGACTTTTCATGACAGAAGTCACAGCGCACCGCATCTCGGACGTTCTCTCTGAATTGTTCGGGCGTGTCCCCTTGGATGAAGATCCATGAGCCAACAGCGTGCGCTGTCATCCCCCCATGAGGATTCTCCTCAACTAAAAGGACCATTTCGGTACTCATGGACAATCGTAATCCAAGGTGTGCTCTCACTGTCACCCCAGTGCGCACCTTACTTAATTCCTTAACACCCACCCGCCTTCCAAGCCGCGAAGAACGCGCTTACATCGTCTCCATCTACGCCCCCATCCTGACTTACGTCTCCATCGCACCCACCCCCTGACCACGCGACGAAGAACTCGTCCACATCCGCCCCACCAATCCCGCCATCTTGATTGAAGTCGGCGGGGCAATCAAGGCATCGGCAGATGGTGAGTGTGGCTTCGTTGCTGGTCGCCGTCGATGGCCCCGCGCTTGCGTCGTGGGCGACTACCGAGAAACATCATGTGACCCGCAGCGCACGGACCCGCACTCTCGGCGTTCCCGCCAATCGAATATCGTTGGTAAGCAGCTCGGTGTCAAGCTCCACCGCCGTCGCCGCGACAATCGCGTCCTCTTCCGCCGCGGTCAAATCCGCGAATGACAAAAGTTCCATCTGGGTGATGACTTACACGGCGTATGTCCCGGTCGGAAGCGGTTCCCCAAGTCGGCCTCCAAGCAGCTAAAGCACGATGTTAGTATCGAGCACCGCCATTACTTCCACTCGTCCCGCGCGCGTTGCTGCCAGGCAAGCGGATCTTCGCGAAGCCGAAGCGTTCCGGCCAAGCGGTTCAGGTCAGGCGGGCTGCTTGACGGAGTGCCCGGCACATCTTGCGGTCCCGTGAGTGCTTGGCCATTCGTCCCCTTCGCACTGCTCATCAACGACTCAAGCCAGAGCCAGTCAGGATAATCAATCTGCACCGCCACCGGCTGCATGTTTTCATCGGTCAAAATTTTCTTGCGGATCGCTCGCATGTTTGGGAAAGGAAATGCCTCAACTGGCATCCGAAATAACCGCGGTTGGTGGTTGCGGTGCGGGGCAGCCTCGCCTGCAACTCTGCCGCCCACTCACCAAATTCTCAACAGCCGCCCGCCGCCCACGCCGCGAAGAAGACGCTTACATCCTCGCCGTCTACGCCGCCATCTTGGTTGACATCGGCGCAGGTTGCGGCCTGCACCCAGTCGATGAAGAAGGTGTCCACATCGCTGCCATCGACGCCGCCGTCGCTGTTGTAATCAGCGGCGCAGGGGCT
>Ga0105044_10001215_pt1 | contig 34093 bp, 28 predicted proteins | sample MAT01_FD_78092 | JGI IMG/M metagenome (GOLD analysis project Ga0105044, IMG submission 78092) | Freshwater microbial communities from Lake Fryxell liftoff mats and glacier meltwater in Antarctica - MAT-01 | ecosystem: Environmental > Aquatic > Freshwater > Ice > Liftoff microbial mat | place...
GACAGTGGATGGAATCACTATTACGTGACTGCTTCACTTCCAATCGCTCTTAACTGCCGTGCGACGCTTACTCCCTATGTCAGCTACAATGGTGCTCCTAGTGGTTTTGTCGCCGACGGAATCAATGCCAACACGGGTCTTGGACAGCAGTCTGACATCCTCAGCGGTGGCGTGAGCCTCTCCGTCTCCTTCTAATCCTCTGCTTGGTTCGCCAAGCGAGACATTAGTCTTAAACTTTGGCCGCTCCCTTCACGGGGGGCGGCCTTTTTTGTGTTAGGCCGGTCAGGAGGGGTCCAAAGATTCGGTCAGTCTCCGCGCTGATCTGACGAGAATCGGAGAATCGAATCCCGTGGAAGGAGTCCGCTCCGGTGGTTGCCGTGGGCACCGGGAGTGAGTCGGCTCAAGACCTGTTTCGATCTCTCGATTTGCGATGTGGTCGGGGATAGCCGCCGGGGAAGCTCCCGCAAAGGTTCGTTCGCCGGGGTAAGATTTCCGTAGGCCATTCAGAACGGATATCCATGCGATCATTGAACAACGACGAGCCATTGTTATCACCCATTTGGTGCCGGGGCCGGATGGATTCCCGGTTTCACGCCCGGTGGGTGATGCTGCGAATCACCGGAATATTTGGTGGTGGCGGCACCGAAGATGTTGACAAGCGACCGACGTGGCGCACTCTCAAGGAGAACTGAACTCACATGAAGTATCTCTGCGCTATCTTAGTCTTATCTGCCTTTTTCGGAAGTTCACACGCCGGGGACTGGGGAAAGGCCGTTCTGGACAAGACTCCGATAGAGGAGTGTTATGACCTCGGCGGAGAGATTAGTTCCGGGTATATGACCGACTACATCTATTACGGGGTTCGCTATGCCCGCGACAGTGTCTGGTCGGACGTGAATTACACCTTTGATTCGCTCGCTTTCCCCATCACGGTCGGTGCCTGGTATCTCAACTCGAATGACGACGCTGTCGGTCTTGATGAACTCGACCTGTATGCAAGCGTCGCATTGGGGACCTACGCCGGATTTGATTTGGACCTGGGATACACGCATTTTTATTTTCCAGAGTCCGCTGGATTTCACTACGGGGAACTAGCCCTGGACATCTATCGGAGCCTTGGATTTGTTGACTTCATTGCTGAAGCATCCTACACCTTCTCGGGTTTGGGCAACCAATCCGGGGGATGGTATTATCAGGCAGGTGTGGAGAAGAGTTTTGCGTTGACTGACGCAACGAGCCTTGTTTTGGCGGCAGGAGTGGCTTATTCGGATGGATACTATAGCTCCCCGAAGATCGGCTTGCTCAATGGCGGAGACAGTGGGTTTAATCATTACTACGCAACCGCTTCGCTCCCCATCGCGCTTAATTGCCGAGCGACACTTACGCCCTACATTGGCTACAACGGTTCCCCGGACGGTTGGATTGTTGATGAGATCGATGGCGGCTTCGGCCCCCAGTCTGATATTTTGCATAGCGGCGTGACGTTAACCGTCTCATTCTGAGAGACTTGCATAGACATTTAAAGGCTGGCAGGCGGTGCCTTTTGGCGGAATTCTCCGCCCGTCTTCTTGACTCATTGCTTGTTCACGGCTCCTCCCTCCGTGCGATCAAGCCTTTCCACGTGATCGAATCCGTGCATGGTGATCGTTGATGTTACGGGCGGTGAAAGTGCTGATTGATGGGGCGGCGGGGGATCTCACTTTCTCCTACCGGATTCCCGATGCCATGACGGTGACCACGGGGCAGCGGGTCGTGGTGATGTTGCGCAACCGGAAGACCGTGGCCACGGTGACTGCGGTGGAGGAGTTGGATCCGAGATCGCTCAAATATGAGCTGAAGCCGATCGAGTCCGTCGTGGCGGAAGATTCATTTCTCAGTGTCGGCCTGCTCGAATTGGCCCGATGGATCGCCCGATTCTATATCACCAGCGTGGAAACGGTGGTGCGCACGATGCTCCCCAAGCCGTCGCAGGGGGAGGCGGAGAAGCGGAAAACGGCCAAGGCGGTGCGCCTGGTTCCGGGGATAGGTCCAGAGCAGTGGGGTGAATTGGGGGCGCGCGTGGCCAAACAGAAGGCGCTTTGCGAGTTTCTCGGAGAGCATTCTTCGGTGCTGATGTCCGAACTGACGGGCGAGCATGGTTTCTCCAGCTCGTCGGTGAAGGCTCTGGTGGAGAGGGGATGGGTGGAAACCTTCGACCAGATCGTGGGCCGGGATCCCTTGGAGAACATCGAATATGTGGAGTCGCTCCCGCTGGCGCTCAACCCGGAGCAGGCGGGCGTGCTCGCTCAGGTGCAGCGAGCGGGTGAGACGTTGCGGAGAGGAGAGCCGGGGCGACCGATTCTTCTCCATGGGGTGACCGGCAGCGGGAAGACCGAAGTGTATCTGCAAGCCATCCAGCAGGTGGTCGATGCCGGCAAGGGAGCGATTGTGCTGGTTCCGGAAATCGCCCTGACTCCCCAAACGGCGGATCGGTTCAAACAGCGCTTCGCGAAGATCAAGGATGAGGTGGCGATCCTTCATAGCAACTTGTCTGAAGGCGAGCGCCATGATGAGTGGCGCAAGGTGCTGGACGGACGGGCGAGAATCGTAATCGGCGCGAGGAGCGCGATTTTCTCGCCGGTGGCCAACCTTGGCTTGATCGTCGTCGATGAAGAGCACGAAGGATCCTACAAGCAGGATACTGTGCCGCGTTACCAGGCCCGTGACATTGCGGTGGTGCGGGGTGCCATAGAGGGCTGTCCGGTGCTGTTGGGCAGTGCGACTCCGTCGCTGGAGTCGTGGCAGAACGTGCTGGCAGGGAAGTATGAGCTAGCGACGATGCGGCTTAGGGTCGATGACCGCAAATTGCCCCTGATCCGGGTGATCGACATGAAGCTGGAGTCCCGTAAGCAGGGGGCGGGTCTGACGATCTTCTCCTCCCGCCTGCGGGAGGGCATCGAAAAGCGTCTCGTGGCTGGTGAGCAAGTCATCCTCTTGCTGAATCGCCGGGGCTTTGCCCGGAACATCCTTTGCACGGACTGCGGTTATGTGGCGACCTGCCAGCATTGCAGCACCACCATGACACTTCACAAGGGAGAGGACAAACTCGTCTGCCACATCTGTGGATTTTCCCATCTCCCGCCACGGCGCTGTCCCGAGTGCCGCTCGCAGTCGATCGCGAATGCCGGAATCGGCACCGAAAGGGTTGAAGAAATGATGCGCCAGGTCTTCCCCGCCGCCCGGATCGCCCGGGTCGATACCGATACGATGCGGAAAAAGGGTCAATTGCGCGAAACCCTGACGGCTTTCCGAGCCAAAAAACTCGACATCCTACTCGGCACCCAAATGATCGCGAAAGGGCTCGATTTTCCGAATGTGACTCTCGTGGGAGTGCTGAATGCGGATGTTGGCCTGCATGTCCCCGACTTCCGCGCGGGGGAGCGGACCTTCCAGCTACTCACCCAGGTGGCGGGTCGAGCCGGGCGGGGCGAACTTGAGGGCGAGGTGATCGTGCAGACCTACACCCCGCATCATCCGTCGATCCAATTCTCGCGGCACCATGATTTCGAGGGATTTGCGGAGCAGGAGATGGCCATGCGGCGGCAATTCGGACACCCGCCTTTTATTCATCTGATCTTGATCACGGTTCGCTCGAAGCACCAGCAACGGGCCGAGCTGTCGCTGCGCACCTTGCACGGGCGGCTCAAAGCGGCTTTGCCCCAGGGAATCAGCCTGACCGAGCCGCTTCCGTCTCCTTTGGAAAAATCACATGATCAATGGCGTTTCCAAATCATCTTGAAATCGGCCAAAGCGCGTTCGCTCGCGGGCTTTGTGCGGGAGGGGTTGATCGGACTGAACTTCCCTGACGATGTCATCCTGACCGTGGATGTCGATCCCTACAATCTCTCGTGAGGTGGATTTTGGGGGGAATGCTCAGTGCCCTTCGACCAACTTCAGCACCTTGGCGAAGGGCACTTGTTCGAGGAGGCCATACCGCTCGTCACGATAGAGTCTCGCCCGGGTCGTCGCCGGACTGGAGAGTCCGCATAGAAATCGGGCCAGTTGACGGTCTTGTCGCAAGGAGGCATGGCGATCGCGCTTGAGGGAGGCAATCTGGTCCATCGCGTCGCCATCGATGAGCGCGCTTGCTCGTTTGGGCAAGGGCCGCCCTTGTCCGAGGCACGCACTGCACTGCCCGCAGGGCTCGACGGATTCTCCAAAGTAGTTGATCAAATGCTGCGACAGGCAGGTGGCAGACTCGGCATACGCGATCACTTGGCTGAGTCGGACGATCTCCCGCCCCTCGCGCGATGTGAAGCGTTCCATCAGCCGGTCAGTCAGGGCGGCTACACTGCGTTCCCCGTCGGGGGAGAGGTGGTAGTGATGGCATAGTTTGGAGGCTTTGACCACCGCGTCACCAGCCAACTCCATTTCCCGGAACAAGGATCGAATCTGTCTTTCCGAAGCCTCCAGTTCAGCGGCCAGAGAGCGGACTTCGTAACGTTGCCAAAGGCGACCTTTGTTTCCGTTCTGCAGGAGACGGCCCAGCAGGGCGCGATTCGATGGATCGCAATCGCTCAGGAGATCCGCCTCCTTGCGCCGCCATTGGACCGAAAGGGTTCCGTAACTGAGTCCAGCCGGGGTGATCACTCCGTCGAGTTCCAAATAGGTCAAAGCCGTCGCCACGACTCCGCTCCGGAGGTCGCGGGAATCTCCGAGGTCGTATCGAGAGATCACGAGATCTTCGCCTTGCAAGAGAACATGCTCTACCAGCGATTTGATGGCCGAGCGAACCGGAGTGTCGCCGTAGATGAAGTTCTCCAAAACGGTGAGGTCGTCCGCGCAGGCCAAAAGTTCGCAGGTGGCGGGGGCTCCATCCCGACCGCCCCGTCCTGACTCCTGAACGTAGTTTTCCAGCGATTTTGGCAAATTGAAGTGATAGACGTGACGAATGTCGGCCTTATCCACCCCCATGCCGAAGGCGATGGTCGCCACCACCAGGTCGATTGTTCCAAGCATGAAGCCCTCCTGAACTTCAGCGCGGTGGTCGTCCCGCATCCCGGCGTGATAGGCGCGTGCCAGATGGCCTGCCCGCTGGAGGATCCCGGCAATTCGCTCTGCGGTGAATTGCAGGGTCGTGTAGATCACGGTCGGTCCTGGATGCTGATCGCGAACCAAGGCAAGAAGCGTGGCGTCACGGTCCGAAACGCTCACCGGATGAACCGTAAAATGCAGATTGGGTCTGGCGAACCCCGTCTGAATGTGATCTTCATCAGCGATTCCGAAGCGCTCGCGGATCTGCTCGGCCACCTGCGGAGTGGCGGTGGCGGTGAGGGCGAGGATCCGGGTGATGCCGAGCTCGTTCGCCACCAAAGCCAGCTTGAGATAGTCGGGGCGGAAATTGTGGCCCCATTCGGAGATGCAATGGGCTTCGTCCACCGCCAGCAACGCGATGGGGCAGTTTCGCAGCCGCCGCATCACCCCCTCTGCCGCGAGCCTTTCCGGGGCGAGGTAGAGAAGTTTGATCTCCCCGGCTTCCAGTCGGGCATAGAGTGAGGAGACTTCCGCTAGGCTCAAGGTCGAGTCGAGTCGCGCCGCCGCGATGCCCCGTGCAGTGAGGGCCTCCACCTGGTCTTTCATCAGGGCGATAAGCGGAGAAATGACCAAGGTCAAGCCTTCCAGCAAAAGCGCCGGGAGCTGGTAACAGAGGCTCTTTCCCGCTCCCGTGGGGAATAGCGCGAGCACTGATCGCCCCTCAAGGAGACGGTCGATCACCGGTTCCTGCCCCTCGCGAAAAAATTGGTGGCCAAACCATTGACGAAGGGACTCTTGTTTGTCCATGCTGTTGAAAATCGCCCTCGTTACCTTCTATATTTGGACTGGGAAAGGCAGTGAAAAAACCCTACCGTCGTGAACCATGAAGCTCCGTCAACGTCCTTCTCAAATTTTCCTGGGAGTCGCGATCTGCGGAATTGCCATCACTGGGTTCGCGGAGACCCGCCCCTGGACGGACGTGTCCGGTAGGACCATCAAGGCGGAGTTGGTCGATGTCAGCGGAGGAAAAGCGTTCCTGAAGATGGGCAAATCTCAATTTGAGGTTCCCGTCGAGACCCTTTCCCCGGCTGACCGGTAATTCATCGGCAAATGGCAAAAAGGCGCCCCGACCGACACCGCCGCCGATGGGTCCATCCAACCAAACTGGGATGGTCCCTGGCCCGCCCTTGTATCCGTGGAGATTACCCAGGAAATCGAGACGATCAAGGAGGACCCCGAGGCCCGCGAATTTATTTATGCGAGCCCTCACTACGAGTTCATCTGCGACGTGAAGCTCAACACGTCGGTGGTAAAGCGCTTCTCCCTGCTTTTTGAGGCGACCAATCAAGTCTGCCGCGAACTGCCGCTCGGGATGATCAAGCCATTTCGCGCCGAGCGCCACAAGATCCACTTGTTTGAGACGATGGAGTCCTACTTTGAAAAGGGGGGGCCGCCCGGTTCGGCCGGAGTATTCATCAGCCGGGACGGGGAGGGCGATATCCTTGTTCCGCTCGAAAGTCTTGGAGTCAAGAAAGTGGGGAGTAGCTACAGCGTGGACTACGACAAAGAGAACAGTACTCTCTCCCATGAGATCACTCACCAGATCACCGATTACGAATATTACGAGCCGGGCGCACGCGGCTGGCTCACCGAGGGACTCGCCGAGTATGTGGCGCTGTCAGGATACCGTTCGGGAAAATTTGACATTGACGACCTATCCAGTCTGAAGGCGTATGTGACTGCTTTCCGACGGTCTGACAATCGGGGGCGAAACTTGGGAGAAGAATTTTCCGCCCCGGACTTGGAGGCCTACTTCACCCAGGACTACGACTCTTTCACGGCCAACAGCAACCTCAATTACGGTCTCGGTGCCTTGGTCGTTTACTACTTTTTCCATATGGATGGAGAAGGCGATGCCGCGAATGTGAAGGCTTTCCTGAAAGGACTCAAAGAAGGCAGGAAACTCCCCGAGTTGTATGAGCCGCTTCTCGCCGGGCGCTCCTGGGACGAGATGGAGGCATCCATTGCCAAAGAGTGGCGCTCCCGCGGGGTCAAAATCAATTTTCAGTGAGAGTCTCCGACTTCTGAGCGTCGCCGCGCCGCTCCATCAGCGACACGAGGACGAAACTCAGCAGCATCAGCAGATACCAAGCCGAGAGTTTGCCGAGGCCGACCAGGCGCCACCCATGCTCTTGGCTAGGGTAGATCCACGCCTGGGCATAGGTCCCCACATTTTCGGCAATCCAGATGAAGAGGGTCACCAGGGCGAGTCCCAACAAAAGAGGCATTCGACGGGTGCGCACGCCGGTGCGGAATTCGATCCAGCAGCGTCCGAACATCCAGAAGGACGCTCCGATCAGCAACCAGCGAAGATCAGGGCCGAAGTGATGGGTGAAAAAATTGCCGTAGGCCAGGGCTGCCAAGGTCACCGTCCAGCCCTGGGGAGGATACCCGGTGAAGCGGAAATCAAAAAGCCGCGAGGCCCGCGCGATGTAGCTGCCGACCGCACTGTAGAGAAATCCGGCGAAGAGTGGCACGCCGAAGATTTGGAAAAACACCCCTTCCTCCGGGTAGCGCCACGATCCGATGGCCGGCGAGGTCTTGAACCATTCCATCAGAGTGGCGAGGAGGTGGAAAGCAGTGATCACGAGAGCCTCCCGGCGATGCTCCAGGCGGAGAGCCAGGAGAGCGGCTTGCAGGGATATCGAGTAGAGGAAGAGAAAATCTCCCCTGGTCAGCCCGAAGGGACTTGGCCAGAATTGGGTCGCTAGAATTCCACTCAGGAGCAAGGCACCGAAGAGACACGCGGAAGCCTGGGTGCGGCCGAACCAGATCCACTCAGCGAGCCCGGCGGCGAGGGTTCGGGAGGCTTCGGAAGGGAAAGCGGCGGAGAGCGGAGTTGGAGGCATAAGTCCCGGATACGGGGTTTTTGCGAGCCGTGTTTCATCACAGACACATTTATGTCTTACTTTTCCCTATCGATTGGAAGGGTCTCTGCTACATTGGGAGAATTCGCCGTTTACGGAACGTTGCTCATGAACAAAGTCACCGGATTTATCTTCGCAGGGATCATCATTTTAGGGATCATCCTTTCCCTTATCTATTTCAATACCTGCGGGAAGCCAAGGGTCGCGGCAGTGGATCCTCCAGTGATCACTGCGATCAACCCGGTCACCGTGACGGAGCCGACTCCACCTCAACCGGATCCTGTCCCGGTGGTTGATCCGGATCCTGTCCCGGTGGTTGACCCGGTCAAAGACGAAGAGATTTTCTTCACTTCACCCTTAGCCGCCATGACTGCCGTCGCGGAGCGGGTTACCGCGAAAGACTACGATGGGCTCGTCGCTCTGGCAAAACCAGGAGCCGTCGTCGAGAGTTTGGTCGAACCACTCAAATCCCTTGTGACCAGTCCTGAGGTCTCCGTAGCCGCCGACAAGCCAGCCGTCGAGATCTCCAAGTCGGCCGACTCGCTGCGCTGGGCGCTGAATTTACTACCGGGCACCGGTGCTTTGCCGGGGCAATTGTTCGCCGATCTAAGTGAGTTGCCCCAGGCAAGCCCGACAGTTTACACGATCAGCGGGTTTAGCCTGCCTCTCGCGGGCACTCGCTCAATCGGCGGCGTGACTCCAGCCGACGCGCTCACCGTGGCGCATTCCTTTGCGAAAGCGGTTGTTGCGAAAGACTTCAATACCGCTCGTTCCTTATCCGCCGCCAAACTGACCGACGAGAAGCTCGCCGCTCTGGTGATTGCGGTCGAGGAGGGCAAATTCGGCCTCAAGGAGGAGCGTCCGCTCGTGGTGACGCTCTCCCGCGATGACATCACCTGGGTATTGGCGAGGCTCCAGTCCGCCACGACCGCTTCAGAATTCGCGGTTGAACTGGGCCAAGGCGAAGGCTCGTGGAAGGTCGATGGACTGACCTTCTCCAAGCTGCTCGCCGATCTCGGAAGCGGCGCCGGCACTGCCGCCTACACTCCCATCGTAGAGGACCCTGCTGGCGGCGACTCGCTGGTGTTGTATTTTGAGTTCAATGCTGCCGGGGTCACTCCGCGGTCCGGTCGTCAACTGGAGATCATTGCCAAAATTCTCAAGGAGAACAAGGAGAGGGTCATCCGCATCAACGGACACGCCGATGCGCTCGGTTCTGACGACTACAATTTGGATCTGAGCGGCTCCCGGGCCGAAGCGGTCCGCCAAGCCCTCATCGCCATAGGCGTAGCGCCGGATCAAGTGGTGACTGAGGCCTTTGGAAAAGGCCGGCCGCTGGCGCCGAACTTCCTTCCTGACGGATCCGATAACCCGGCGGGTCGGACCCAAAATCGGCGTGCCGAAGTATATCTCGACTTTTGATTGAGGCGGCAATGTGCTGAGGGGTGGCGGATGGGTGGTCGTGACCATTCCGCCATATTCCGCCGTTTGCGGTAGGACCGTGGCGAGGTTCCTTTGGCGCGTTTCCCTATTTCGTTAGTTCCACCTTGACCAGTCAAGTCCCCCCCGTAAGTTGCCGCGCTTCGCCCCCGGCACACTTTTTCTCCCGATGAATATCCACGAATACCAGGCCAAAGAACTGTTTGAGAAATTCGGTGTTGCGACGCCGCGCGGCAAGGTCGCCGATACGGCCGCCGAAGCAGCCGAGGCCGCACGCGGTTTGGGCTCCAAGATTGTGGTCAAGGCGCAAGTTCATGCGGGTGGTCGCGGCAAAGGGACTTTTAAAAACGGCTTTCAGGGCGGCGTCCACGTTGTCGGGACGGCGGATGAAGCGGCGCAGGTCGCGGGAAACATGCTCGGCCAGGTGCTGGTGACCCACCAGACCGGTGAAGAAGGCAAGCTCGTCAGCAAAGTCATGGTGGCCGACGCCGTCGATATTGAGAAAGAATACTACCTCGCCATTCTGATGGATCGCGAGAGCCGGTCGCCGGTGATCGTCGCCAGCACCGAGGGTGGGGTCAATATCGAAGAGGTGGCCGAGCACACTCCAGAGAAAATCCATCGTGAGTTTATCCACCCGCTGCTGGGCCTCCAATCCTACGAGATCCGCAATCTCACCGCCGAGTTAGGACTTTCGGGCGATGTCGCCAAACAATTCGGCAAATTGTTGCAATCCCTCTTCCGCCTCTTCATGGAGTGCGATTGCTCCATGGTCGAGGTCAATCCGCTGGTGACGACGCCCGACGGCCAAGTCCTTGCCCTCGATGCGAAGTTCGACTTCGACGACAACGCCCTCTATCGTCATCCCGAGATCGCTGCGCTGCACGACCCCACGGAGCAAGATCCTCGCGAAGTGGAAGCGGCCAAGTATCATCTGAACTACATCGGCCTGGATGGGAACATCGCTTGCCTGGTGAACGGAGCGGGTCTCGCCATGGCCACCATGGACATCATCAAGCATAGCGGGGGAGAGCCAGCCAACTTCCTCGATGTGGGCGGTGGTGCGACGCAGGAGCAGGTCCGTAATGCCTTCAAGATCATCCTCGGCGATCCCAAGGTGGAGGGCATTTTGGTCAATATCTTCGGCGGTATCATGGACTGTGATGTGATCGCCAAGGGGATCGTCGCCGCCTGTGGCGAAGTGGACCTCAACATCCCTCTCGTCGTCCGGCTCGAAGGCAACAACGTCGCCGCTGGCAAAAAGACCCTCGAAGAATCCGGGGTGAATCTCATCGCCGCCGACGACCTCGCTGATGCCGCGAAGAAAGTGGTCGCGGCGATCGCCGCTTAGAGTTTTCAGGGTTCAGTTTTCAGTTGTTACGATTAAAGATGCATGGCTTTGAGCACATTCGAGGATCTGACGGTTTGGCAGCGCAGCTGCGAGCTGGCGGTCGCGATTTGTCGGGAGGTGCAGGAATGGAGGCGCTTTGCCTTGAGGGATCAGCTGCAGCGGTCTGCGATATTCGTTCCCTCGAATATCGGCGACGGGCAGGAGCGCGATTCTCCAGGGGATTTCAGCCGTTTCCTGCGGATCTCGAAGGGGTCAAACGCAGAACTGAGAACTCAAATCAGCATCGCCGAGCGACTTGGGCTCATCACTGAAGAAGCCGCCACAACTTACTTGCAAGAATCGAAGGAAATCTCCGCCATGCTTCAGAGCCTCATCCGCTCCATTGAGTCCCGCCCCCCGCGCCGTGAAGGTGAAAATTGAAAATTCCCTTCGTCCGGCCTTGTCGCGGATCCAGAACTGAAAACTGAAAACTGAAAACTGAAAACTTCCTCCCATGTCCATTCTCGTTGACGAAAACACCAAGGTCCTCATTCAGGGCATCACCGGATCCTTCGGCGGCCGCCACGCCCAGCTTAGTCTCGACTACGGCACCCAGGTGGTGGCTGGCGTGACTCCTGGCAAAGGCGGTCAGATGTTTGCTGACAAGGTTCCGATCTTCGACACCGTTGCGGAAGCGGTCGCCGCCACGGGAGCCACGGTCTCTGCGATCTTCGTGCCGCCTCCATTCGCCGCCGATGCGATCCTTGAATCCGTCGCCGCCGGGGTGGCTCTCGCCGTCGCCATCACCGAGGGCATTCCCGTGATGGACATGATGCGCGTCCGCGCGGGCATGCTGGGCAAGGCGACCCGTTTGATCGGTCCAAACTGTCCCGGTCTCGTCACCCCCGGCACCGGTGAGAACTCTTACGGCGGCTGCCGCATCGGTATTGCCCCCGGTTATATTCACAAACGCGGCAAAGTCGGCGTCGTTTCCCGAAGTGGCACGCTCACCTACGAAGCGGTCTGGCAGCTCACCAGTCTTGGACTGGGCCAAAGTACCTGCGTCGGGATCGGCGGCGACCCGATCAACGGCACTTCGCATCTCGATGTCCTGAAAATGTTCAACGACGATCCTGAGACCGAGGCCATCATCATGATTGGTGAGATCGGTGGAACCGCCGAGGAAGAGGCGGCCGCCTGGGCCAAAGAGCATTGCAAGAAGCCGATCGCAGGATTTATCGCCGGATCGACCGCGCCTCCCGGCCGCCGCATGGGGCACGCCGGAGCCATTGTCTCCGGAGGCAAGGGAACCGCTGAGGCAAAAATTGAAGCAATGCGCGATGCTGGCATTGAAGTAGCTCGTAATCCTTCGGACATGGGCCGAGCCCTCGTCCGGGCGATGGGCTGAGTTCATCGCGCCTACGTTCTTGCGTCACGTTTCTTTCACCTTCCCGCCTTGCCCTTTGCCCCACTCTTCGTGTAGAACCTTTTGTCATGTCTGAAACCGCCACCTACGCCAAAGGGCTCGAAGGAGTCACCGCCAACGAATCCTGTCTGAGCGATGTGATGGGGGCCGAGGGCATCTTGCGCTATCTCGGTTACAACATCGACGATCTGGTGGAGCATTGCACTTTTGAGGAAGTCGTCTATCTGCTTCACAAGCGCGTCCTCCCGACCCAATCCGAGCTCGACGATTTCACCGCGAAGTTCCGCGCGGAACGTAGCCTTCCCCAGGGTATCATCGATTTTATTCTCGCGGCTCCCAAGGACGCTTCGCCCATGGATGTGATCCGGACTGGAGTCAGTATGCTCGGTCTCTATGACCATGGCGATGATCAGGACAAGGCGAAAAACGAAAAACGCGCCATCGCCATTTGTGCGAAGATTCCCATGATGGTGGCCTATTTCCACCGCGCGCGTCAGGGTCTTTCCCTTCCACCGGCCCGCATGGATCTTTCCGAGGCTGGTCACTTCCTTTATCTCATCAGCGGTGAAGAGCCAGGAGCCGAGGCCACCAAAACCCTCGACGTGGCCTACATCCTCCATGCCGATCACGGGATGAATGCCTCGACTTTCAGCGCCCGGGTCACCGTGGCGACGCTTTCGGACATGTATTCCGCGATCACCTCGGCGATCGGCACGCTCAAAGGCCCCCTCCACGGAGGAGCCAACGAAGGCGTCATTCACATGCTCCAGGAGATCGACAGTGAAGACAAGGTGGACGCCTACGTCGAGGACTGCTTGGAGAACAAGAAAAAGATCATGGGCATCGGCCACCGCGTTTACAAGGTGCTCGATCCTCGGGCGCCGCACCTGCGCAAGATGGCCATCAAGCTCACCGAAGAACTCGGTGAGGCCAAATGGATCCGCATGTCCGAGCGCATCGCCGAGATCATGCGCGAGCGCAAAGGGCTGAATGCCAACGTTGATTTCTACTCGGCGACCGTGTATTACTCCATCGGCATCCCGACCGATCTTTTTACTCCGATTTTCGCCATTTCCCGCGCCGCTGGCTGGACAGCGCAGGTCCTTGAGCAACTCGACGACAACCGACTGTATCGCCCGCTGACTCTTTACACCGGACCACGTAGCGACCAGCCGATCACGCCCATCGCGCAACGCGGATGAGATGCTGGAGGGTGTGAAACGGAACCTTGAACCGGCGCGGATCGTGCTTTAAAGATGGCACTCGCTCGACCGCGCACCGTAACTCACCAGAGTCAATAGGGTTAGGTCGATCACTCAACCCTGTTAGGTCGGCGAGAATGCCTGCCGAAAGGATCTGAAAAACACTGATAATTGACCCGCTAAGATGAGTTTCGACGTTGTCCGCACCTTCAAAACCGGCTCTGGAGCCGATGGCACATTTTACTCCCTGCCCGCTCTCGCCGAAGCGGGTGTCGCGAAAGATCTAAGCCGCCTCCCTGTCAGCATCCGCATCGTGCTTGAGTCCGTTCTGCGCAATGTCGATGGACGTAAAGTCAGTGACGCTGATGTGACGAATCTCGCGAACTGGAACGCCAAGTCTCCCGGGGAATACGAGATCCCGTTCACCGTCGCCCGGATCGTCCTGCAGGATTTCACAGGCGTCCCTCTCCTCGTGGATGTGGCGGCGATGCGCGATGCCGCTGTCGCCCGGGGTGCCTCCGCCGCTCAGGTCGAACCGCTCGTCCCCGTCGATCTCGTCGTTGATCACTCCGTTCAGGTCGATTTTTCCGGATCCCAAGCCGCGCTGGATCGCAACATGGCGATCGAGTTCATCCGCAACCGCGAGCGTTACGAGTTTTTGAAGTGGGGCCAGCAGGCCTTTGAGACTTTCTCCGTGGTGCCTCCTGGGATCGGCATCGTCCACCAGGTCAATTTGGAGTATCTCGCCAAAGGAGTCCTTTCCAAAAACGGCGTCTATTATCCTGACACTCTCGTCGGAACCGACTCCCACACGACCATGATCAATGGCCTCGGTGTCGTCGGTTGGGGGGTTGGCGGGATCGAAGCCGAAGCCGGAATGCTCGGCCAGCCGGTCACGTTCCTCGTTCCCGAAGTCGTCGGGGTGTATCTCCACGGTTCGCTGAACGAAGGCGTCACCGCAACCGACTTGACCCTGCGAGTCACCGAGATTCTGCGTAGATACGGTGTCGTCGGTAAGTTCGTCGAGTTCTTCGGCCCCGGCGCGACCGCGCTTTCTCTGCCCGACCGTGCCACCATCGCCAACATGGCTCCCGAATACGGGGCGACGATGGGCTTTTTCCCCGTTGATGGCGAGACGATCAATTACCTGCGCGGCACCGGACGCAGCGAGGAACTCTGCACTACCGTGGAGAACTATTATAAGGCTCAGGGGCTTTTTGGCATTCCCGATAAGGGCGAGTGCGACTACACCGATCTCCTTGAGTTGGACCTTTCCACCATCGTTCCTGCCGTGGCTGGTCCGAAGCGTCCCCAGGATCGCATCGACGTGCCCGCGCTCGGATCGAAATTCAACAGCCTCTTTACTGCTCCGGTGAGTGAAGGTGGCTTCGGACTCGACTCAACCAAGCGCGGCGTGACTGTCCCGCTTCACCTCAATTCCCCTGCGGGCGAGTTTGAGAATCCGCTCATCGCCGGGGAGATCATCACCGCCATCGACGTAGATACTTCACTGCGACACGGTTCCGTCCTCATCGCCGCGATCACCAGTTGCACGAATACGAGCAACCCCAGCGTCATGCTCGCGGCCGGACTCGTGGCGAAAAAGGCCAACGCCAAAGGGCTCACCGTCGCGCCATTTGTGAAGACGTCCCTCGGACCGGGCTCTCGCGTCGTGACCGATTACCTTGAGGGCACCGGCCTGCAGAAAGAACTCGACCAACTCGGCTTCGAGACCGTTGGCTACGGCTGCACCACTTGCATCGGCAATTCCGGACCGCTTCACCCTGCCATCGAGGATGCCATCAAAGCGGGCGATCTCGTCTGCGCCTCCGTCCTTTCCGGCAACCGCAACTTCGAGGCCCGCGTCCACGGCTCGATCCGGGCGAACTTCCTGATGTCGCCGCCCCTCGTCGTCGCCTACGCCCTTGCCGGACGCGTCGATATCGATCTCACGACCGAGCCGCTCGGCAACGATACCAATGGCGATCCCGTCTTCCTCGCCGATGTCTGGCCCAGCCAAGCGGAAATCCGCGCTGAACTTGACGCCGCCCTCAAGCCCGAGGTTTATGCCAAACTCTACGGCAACGTTGATACCGCCAATCCGAAATGGGGCGAGATCAGCGGCAGCACCGGCGCGACCTACGAGTGGGACGAAGCATCGACCTATGTCCAGTCACCGCCCTTTTTCGAAAGCAAAGTCGGTGGCAGCGAGGACATCGTGGGCGCTCGCCCGCTCGGCATCTTCGGCGACTCGGTCACCACTGACCACATTTCCCCTGCTGGGTCGATCAAGGCCACCTCTCCAGCCGGTCAATATCTCATCGCCAACGGCGTGGACAAAGCCGAGTTCAACTCCTACGGCGCTCGTCGTGGCAACGACCGCGTCATGACGCGCGGCACCTTTGCCAACGTTCGTATCAAAAACCTGATGTGCCCCGGCATCGAGGGCGGCTACACGCAGTATTTCGGCACTTCCGAAGTCGCCGCGCCCGACACCGCCATCGAAGCTTCTGCCGGAGCCAAGCCCACTTTCATCTACAACGCGTCAATGGCCTACCAAGCCGAGGGAACCTCGCTGATCATCATCGGTGGAGCCGACTACGGGATGGGTTCTTCACGCGACTGGGCTGCCAAAGGGACCCGACTGCTCGGCGTCAGCGCCGTGGTCACGAAGTCCTTTGAGCGGATTCACCGGTCAAACCTGATCGGCATGGGCGTGCTTCCGCTGAATTTCGTCGATCAGGATGATTACGAGAAAGTTACCTACCTCGCCGACGCCACCTTCGATATTATTGGCGTCGCCGGAGAGCTCAAGCCCATGCAGACCGCGACCCTCGTGGCGCATCTCGGTGGCGGCGAGACGATTTCGATTCCGCTCAAGGTGCGGTTGGATACGCCTGCTGAAGTTGACTACTACAATGCGGGCGGGATTCTTCCCTATGTGCTGGAGCAGATTTTGGCGGCGAAGGTTCAAGACTGAAGTGCTACGAATGTGGCGAGTTGACAGGGTTTGCTCAGGCATCACACCCCTTTGAATTGCCCGATCGGGAACAGTGCGGTTCGGGTCGGAGGGGGAACCGGAATCCACTCATTGGCGCAAAAGAAACTGGCACATCCTCGCAAGGCGGGGCACTGTGCCGGCCATGAGCGCACCTGAAAACCGCAATGTCCTCGGCGGCCCCCTGATTCCCTGCAGCATCGAGCCTCTCACCGGGTTTTATCGGGATGGTCATTGCGCGGTCGGGCCGGACGATCACGGATGCCATGCGGTGTGCTGTGAAGTAACCGCCGAATTTCTCGCCTACAGTTGCTCCAGTGGCAATGATCTCAGCACTCCCGTCCCGGCTTACGGATTTCCCGGCCTTGCTCCCGGCGACCGGTGGTGCGTCTGTGCCGGACGTTGGAAGGAGGCGCTCGACGCCGGGTTTGCTTGCCCCATCGTGCTGGAGGCCACTTCGGAAGCAGCGTTGCGTTATGTCTCGCGCAGCATCCTGGAGGAGTATGCGCTGGTCGAGGAGTGACGGCTGACGGACCGTCTCCTCCCTCACACTCCCAACGCGGATTTCAGTGCGCCGATTTCTTCGCGGAGGTCGGCGATCTCGTTGCGAAGACCGGCGATTTCTTCGCTCATCTCATCACGCCAGGTCGCGACCGGGATGGCGGCAGAGGCAGCGGCAAGGGGGCTGCCGCCCGAATGCACCGGTGTGGGATCGACTTCACCACAGAGGAGTTGCTGGTAAGTCACGGCGCGACGGCCCGCCCCGGTGGGAATCAAGCGGACGAGTGGCTGCGGCTGGTAGTGGATCATTTCCTCCAGCGCGGCGGTGACCCGGTCGAGATCGGCGAAGGCATGCATCCGCTCGGTTCGTTGGCGCAACTCGGCGGCGCTCTGGGCTCCGCGAAGCAGGAGCAGACACAGCAGGGCTCGCTGGCCCTTGTTGAGGTAGGGGAATTTTTCCTCGACGTTGTGCTTCGCCTTGGGAACGCGGGCTCCGGCCTGGTGGACGAGGAATCCCAATTGTTTGTAGCGCAAACCTTCGAGGGCTTCTTCCACTTCATCGGTTCCGAGGTCCATGACTGGATCGCGGTTGGACGATTGATTGCAAGCTGACCAAAGGCTGTTGGGCGAGAGCGGATACTGGTCGGGAGTGGTTGCTTCTTTTTCCAAGAGGCAACCAAGGACCCGGGCCTCGTTGAGGGTCAATGTAAGAGCGGAGGTGGCGCGGGCCACCCCCTCGGCAGTGGGGGCTTCGTCGGACATGGGGAAGGGATACTATTCGATGAATTTGCCGGGATTCAAGATGCCTTGCGGATCGAGCAGCTGCTTAAGACCGCGATGCAGCTCAGCGGCCGCGGGAGTCACGGCATCGGCGAACCACCGTTTTTTCGCGAGGCCAACACCGTGTTCGCCGGTGATCTTGCCGTCCTGGGCGATGATCCATTGAAACAAACGATCCAAGGCGGCATCGGCGGCCGCGCGGGCCCTCGGATCGGTCTCGTAGTCCTTGACCATCAGATTGGTATGGATGTTGCCATCGCCGGCGTGTCCGAAGCAGGCCACCGCAATGCCCGTCTCGCGCTCCAGTTCGCGGGCGAAACGAACCAGATCCACCAGCTTCGAACGAGGCACCACGACATCTTCATTTAGCTTAGTTAGGCCAGTGGCGCGGAGCGAATAGGAGAAAGCCCGCCGCAGTTCCCAGACGGCTTCGCAGGAGGCGGCGTCGGGTGCCTCGGTCACGGTGACGGCCCGAAGTCCCTCGACGAGTTCGCGCAGAGCCTTGAGGTCTTGTAGGATCGAGTCCCGCCTCCCGTCGATTTCGACGATGAGGTGCGCATCGCCCGGAGGTAGCACGTCAGCCCCCAGATAATCCCTCGCCGCCTGCAGGGTGAAGCCGTCGGTGATCTCCAGCCCCGAAGGCTGCCAGCCACCGCCAAGGATGCCTTCGACGGCTAGGGCGGCATCCTCGAAGGTGGCAAAGGTCGCCGTCAGCATAGCCCTTGCTTCGGGATGAGGTATAAGCCGCAAGGTGGCTTGCGTAACCACTCCGAGTAGTCCCTCCGATCCGACAAACATGCCGATGAGGTCGAGGCCGGTTTTGTTTTTGTGGCAGCGTCCGCCCGTGACCAGAATCTCGCCATTTGGCAGTACGACCTCAAGGCCGAGCACGTAGTGGCGGGTCACTCCATACTTCACGCAACGAGGTCCCCCGGCGTTCGTGGCGATGGTTCCCCCGACTGAGCACTCCTTCATGCTGGCCGGGTCGGGCGGATAATACCAACCAATCTCTCGGACGGCTTTCTGAAAATCTGCCAGAATCACTCCCGGCTCGACCACGGCGACCCCGTCGCGGGGGTTGATCTCAAGAATTCGGTCCATCGGTCGGACCGAGAGCACGATGCCCCCATGCACCGGCACGCAGCCACCTACGTAACCGACGCCCGCACCGCGCGTAGTTACCGGGATGCCCCGCTCGTTGGCGAAGCGCAGGGTCGCCGCCACCTCCTCGCGCGAGTGCGCGAGCACCACTGCATCAGGCATGGCTGACGCATGCCAGCGGTCCTGCCCGTGCTCGTGCAAGTGATCCCCCGCAGTCAAGACGCGACCCGATGGGAGCAGGGATTGCAACTCCGCCAACCACAGTGCGCCACTCACGCGCCCCCCCAGGTGCTGATCCATTGCCATAGCTTCGGAAGAAAAATGATCAGTCCTACCACCACCGCCGCCCCCGAAGCGACTAAGACCGCGCCGGCACTGGCATCCTTCGCCCGACCGATCCCGGGATCGACCTCGGGATGGGTTGCATCGGCGAGATACTCGAGGGCGGTATTGAGCACTTCCGCCACCACGACCAATCCCGCTACCATCACAATGGCGAGCCACTCCAGCAAGCTGACCCGGAAGACGAATCCCGCCACAATGACGCAGACGAGAATGCCGAGTTGAATACGAAAATTTGGCTCCGTCCGCACCACCGAAGCCAGGCCGCGACCCGCGTCTCGAAAACAATTCCAGAGCCTCCACGGGCGATTCGTGCTTCTCATAATTCAGTTGTCAGTCTTACACTTCCGCTACAGCTTTGCTTTCGCAAGAACCCATCGAAAAATTCCCTATGTCTGAAAATACTCCCGCCAAGAAAACTGTCGCCGAAAAAGCTTCTGCCACCAAGGAAGCATCCCCCGGCAAACCAAGCACACCCACCGGCAAGCCGCGGATCGGCTTCGTCGGTGTCGGTCGCATGGGAGCGAACATGGCGCGTCACCTGAAGGATCTGAATTACTCGATCACCGCCATCTATGATGTCCATGCACCCTCTGCGACCGCCGTCGCCGGCGAGCTGGGCGCGACCGTCTGCAGCACCCTCGGCGAAGTGACCGCGCTGGCGGATGTTATTTTCACCGTCGTATCCAACGATGCGGCGATGAAACAAATCTTCCTGGGCAAAAAGGATAGCCTGCTCAACGGAGCCGCCGGACGCGTCTTTATCAACTGCGCCACCCTGACCCCGGCGATCCAGCAATCGGTCGAAGCGGCTGCGAAAAAGGTCAAAGCCACCTGCATCGAAGCGTGTATGGCCAGCAGCATCAGCCACGCCCGCACCGGCAAGCTCTACCTCATGATCGGGGCCGATGAGAAAGTCTTCACCGCCAATAAGAAGATCCTCGAAGACATCAGTGTCAATCTGCGCCACATCGGCAAAATTGGCAAAGCGGCGGAAGTGAAAGCCCTCGTCAACATGGTGATGAACATCAACACCGCCGGTCTCGCCGAAGGACTTGGCCTCGCCAAAGCTCTCGGACACGATCTGAAAATGGTCTGCGAGGTCTTCTCCCAAACCGGAGCCAACTCGCGCGTGCTCGAAACGGACGCCGAGGACATGATCAACCGCGAGCACGACTGCTGGTTCTCCGCCGAGCACGCTGCCAAAGACTCCGGCATCGCCGGGGGGCTGGCCAAAAAGAAGCATCTCTCGCTTCCCCTCAACAAAGCCACCCAGAAGCAATATGCCAAGATGGTCAAACTGGGCATCGGACAACTCGACAAGTCCGGCATCGCCGAAATGACCTTCCCCGGTCGGAAAGGCAGCCCCAAGAAGAAGAAATAAGGGTTAGGGGGCATGCCGTCGTGGGCGTTTGCCGCGCCCTCACTTTTTCTCCGCCATTTTTTCGAGCATTTCGTGAAATTTCTCGCGACCCTCGTCGCGGGACATTTCCGGGTGTTTTTCTCGAATCTCCGCCATCTTGGTGAACAGCTTGGTGCGTTGCTCTTCGGTGAGCTTTTCCATCCTCTCCCGTATCTCCGGCGGTGGCCCGCCACCTCCGTCACCGAAACGACGACGCTCGCCCTCGCGCACCTGCCCACCTTCACCCGCGCCCGCGCCCGCGCCCGCGCCCGGTTTGGATTCGCCCGGCTTGAGCTGCCACTCTGCGTAGCGAACCGTGACCACTTCCCCGCCGGCGATGGCAACCTTGGCCGCGACCTTTTCCAGATCGGCGTCGGCCTGGAGTTCGACCATCTTCCAACCCTGGGAATTGAGCCGACTGGAGACGACATAGGATTCTTTTGTTTCCTTGTTGAGCAGGGTGGCGACCTGCTCGTCATCGACCGTGGCGATCCCCGTCAGGATGAGTGAATCGCTGAGGCTGAGAGTGCGGGAAAAGGGCGAGGACGCTTGTAAGGACGCGAAATCGGCGGGCACCGCCGCCGCGGGCAGGATTGCTTCACTCGCAGGGGCAATGACCACACCGGTCCACAAAATCAACAGCAAGGTAGGGAAGATCCTCATGAGGCGATACAACCCCCGAAGGAGATGCTGGTTGCGAAACTCCGCTCGCGCGAGGGTCGGGTCAAATCCGAAACGGATGAGGCGAGAGGGGCGGATCATGCTACTCCCTCGGCAAACCAGCGAAGACAATCTCCGCCCCGACGGATTTGGTCTGGTAAACAAAATCCATCAGCTCCCCCAGGCGTCCTTTGGGAAAACCGCCCCCGCGCTCCACGAACCAGTGCAGGTATTCATACGGGAGAGTGTGCAGCAGGCGATGCTGGAAACGCCCGAAGGGCATGCGATACATCGTGAGGTCACAAAGATTCTCCGCCAGCTCCCGCCGCATCGACTCTTCGAGCGAGAGGGGAGAATCACTCATCGAAGCGAAAGGCGCAGCTCGGATCGATCTTGCCGTCCGCCAGGATGCGCACTCCCTCACTGAGGAGGAGGCGGATCTTCCGCTCGATCGGCTCGCCCTCGCGAGCTCCGAAGAAGCCGCCGATCCGGAGATCGCCCGAGACCACCCGATGGCAGGGAGTCTCGGGAGCGAAAGGATTCCGCTTGAGGGCCTGCCCGATGGCACGCGGCGAACGGCAGGCCAGGTAGCGGGCCAGCGCACCGTAAGTCGTAACCTTACCCTTGGGAATGAGGTGCAGGGCATCGAAGACATGGCTCTCGAAATTCGTGGGCGGACGGTGCGGATTCATCTGGGGAAAGGTATCACGAGGGACCCCGGCCGGTCAATTCCGGGCTTGTTTTCGAGCCAGTTCGTCGGATAGGTGGGGCTTCATGCTTGACCTGCTGCAGCCATTGATCCCGGGGGTCAATCTCGACATCATCGCGATTTATATCCTGCTCGCGTTGGTGGTGGTGGCGTTTTTCCGCGAATGGGGGCCACCGGATATCGTGGCGCTGGGGGCCATGGGGGTTTTGTTGATTCTGGGGATCATGCCACTGGAGGACAAAATCGCCGATGGAATCGTGACCCAGAAGGGCATCCTGCGAGTGTTCAGCAACGGGGCTCCCATCACGGTGGCCTGCATGTTCGTGCTCAGCGCTGGACTGGAGCGGACCGGGGCGATCGAGGCGATGGGGCGTTTTTTCTCCAGAGTGGCAGGCAAGACTGAGCTGCGCGTCATGCTCGTGATGATGCTGATGGTAGCGCTGCTTTCAGCCTTCGTAAATAACACGCCTATCGTGGTCATCTTCCTGCCCATCGTTTTGGCGCACGCCCGGGCGGAAAATTTGCGGGCCTCGAAACTGCTCATCCCACTCTCCTTCGCCTCCATTCTCGGCGGAACCTGCACCCTGACCGGCACTTCGACGAATCTGGTGATCAGCGGCATCGCCCAAGACTACGGCCAGGCCCCCATCGGTATGTTTGAGGTCACCAAACTCGGGGTGATCTACGCGGTGGTCGGTTTCGCTTACCTGGCATTGATCGGGCGGAAACTCCTTCCCCGCCGGATCTCCCTCTCAGAGCTAATCGACTCGGATACGACCCGCGAAGTCCTGACTCAGTTTCAGGTGGAGCCGGGCTCAAGTCTGGTGGGCAAAACTCTCGTCGAGACCCTGCTGAAATCGCACCCGAAGGCCCAAGTCCTCGAAGTGCGGCGCCGGGGCCGCACGCTCGAAACTCCCCTCAACGAGTTGGTGGTGCATGAGAAGGACCGTCTCCTCATCCGCGTCCACGGTCGTGGCTTCAAGCAGTTGCGCGAAGAGGGCGGCATCCGCTTCGAGGGCCAGGACGATCTCAGTCTGACGCAACTGGAAACCCGGGAGCTCAAGATGCTCGAAGGCATCGTCGGGCCGAATTCCGGCATGGTCGGCAAGACACTGAAAGAAATCGGCTTCCGTCGCAATCACGGCATCAACGTCATGGCCATCCACCGCCAGGGGGTCAACCTCCGGGACGACTTCAGTACCGTGAAGCTGGCCTTCGGCGACACGCTCTTCATGGAGGGGCCGCCGGAAGCTTTCAATCGGCTGCAGGGGCAAAGGGATTTCGTCAGCATCTCCGACACGCCGGCTGTCACCGTCGTGACCAAAAAGGCCTGGGTTGCCGCAGGGATCGCGGTGCTCTTCGCCGCAGGAGCTTCGCTCAACATTCTCGGAGTGCCGGCCCTGGCCTTGCTTGTAGCTCTCGCCATGGTCGTCACCGGCTGCGTCACCGCAAAGCAGGCTTACGACTCGGTGCAGTGGGAGATTCTGTTTTTGATCTTCGGGATGCTCGCCCTCGGGATGGCTCTCGATCAGAGCGGAGCGGCCTCGCAATTGGTCAACGGGGTCATGGCGGTCTGCGGCGGCTTTTCTCCCTTTGTTATTCTCGCCATCGTTTATCTGCTCAGTTCGATTTTGACGGAACTCATCAGCAATAACGCGGTGGCCGCATTGTTGACACCACTGGTCGTCGGCATCGCGGAAAAAATCCCTTATGAGGGCATCGTAGGCGTGGATCCCCGGCCCTTCCTCATGGCGCTTGTCTTTGGGTGCAGCGCCAGCTTTGCGACTCCGATCGGGTATCAGACGAATACCTACGTGTATGGGGCCGGCGGTTATAAATTTGGCGATTTCCCGAAGGTTGGAGTTCCGTTAAATTTGATTCTCTGGATCGTGGCTTCCATTTTAATCCCGATCTTCTGGCCCTTCCGTTGAGGCCGAGTCATGATTGGCTATACTGCAATTGGTAGAGCCGCTGATACTCGGGACAGCGCTCCAGCAAGGTCGCGTGCGGCGCGACATCGATGACTTTGCCCTCGCCGAGAACGACGATCTCGTCGGAATCAAGCACGGTCGAGAGCCGGTGGGCGATGGAGACGACCGTTTTCCCTTTGGACAGCTCGGCGAGAGCCGACTGGATGGCCCGCTCGGACTCCGAGTCTAGCGCCGAGGTGGCTTCGTCGAGGAAAAGAATGGGGGCGTCCCGCAGGATGGCCCGGGCGATCGAGAGCCTCTGTTGTTGCCCGCCCGAGAGAGTGCAGCCCTTGTCTCCGAGAACCGTCTCGTAGCCCTGCGGCTGGGCGAGGATGAACTCGTGCGCATGGGCCAACCGGGCGGCCCGCTCGATCTGCTCGCGATCCGCCCCCAGCAGGCCGAAGCGAATGTTTGCCTCGATGGTGTCGTGGAAGAGGAAAGTGTCCTGGCTAACCAAGCCGATCTGGTCGCGCAGCGACTGCTGGGTGTAGTCGCGGATATCGAGTCCATCGACTTCGATCCTGCCAGAATCAACGTCGTAGAAGCGAAGAATAAGGGACAAGAGCGACGACTTCCCGGATCCGCTGTGGCCGACGAGAGCATACCGTTTCCCGGCTTCAAAATGAAGCGATACCCCGTCGAGAGCCCGACGCTCGGGCACGTAGGAAAAAACGACGTCGTGCAAAGCGATGTCCCCACGACACCTTTCCAATACCACCGCATCGGGCTTGTCGTCGACCTCGGGCGTGGCATCGATGAACCCGAAGACCTTGCGAGCCGCCACCGCACACTTATGCATCTGCAACTGCACCCGGCTCAGTGCCTTGACGTGCGGATAGATGCTCATCAGGCCCAGATTCAGGGTGAGGAAGGTCTCTGGATTGATCTGGCTCTTCCAAGCGTAGAGCATTCCGATGGAGATACCGATGGACCCGACAACTTCGACCGCCGGGGTGGCGAGTTCGACCGCTTTGCGCGAGCGCATCACGAAACGGTTCAGCCGCAAGCTGCCTTCCACGAATCGATCCGTTTGGTATTGTTCGCGGCCTTGTGCTTTGATCAAACGGACCCCACTGAAGCTCTCGTGCATGGTGACGAGCTGACCACCGGCTGCCTCCTCCTCTTTGCCTCCGGCTTTGCGCACCTTGCGGGCGATCAGGATCACGGGAGCGAGGCAAAGGGGGAAGATTACGACCGCACCCAACGTGTAAAGCGGATCCATAATCAGGACCATCGCGAAAATTGAGATGATCGAAATCGGATTCTGAATCAAGGCACTGAGGAGCTGACTGCTCGCGGCGGCGGCTGAATTTGTTTGACTCGAAACCGTCTGGATCAGATCGCCCTGCTTGATCACGTTGAAGAACGAAAGTGACTGCCGCATCACGTTGCCGAAACACTGTCTGCGGAGCTCATGGACGACGTTCAGATTAATCCACAACATCATGTATTGATGGATGAACTGGAACAAGGCCCGGATGAGCAACAACGTCGGTATGCTCAGACACACGATCAGCACGAAGATCCACTCGGCGATGTCGGGACGCCGGATCTCAAAGTTTGTCAGCACCGGGATATCGGCGAAAGGATAATAGACCTCCGGACGCACCTCCCCGGCCCCGACCGGCAATACGATGGTGAAGACGGACTTCAACACCAGCAGCAAGATTCCGTTCGATACCCCCGCGGCCACTCCGGCAAGGATGCCGAAGATCAATCTTTTCTTATACGGCAGGATGTAGCCGAGCAGGCGCCAGAAATAACGCTTGGGATTCTCGGCCATTTTTTCGGTGGACGCCTTCGCGATCTCCACCGCAGTAAGGGCTGGGGCTGGGGCTGGGAGTGGAGTCGGAGCTGAAGGGTCACTGGACATAAGGAAATTTTTGGGGGGAGAGAACGGAACACGGTCCGAATCGTCCAGAAGGCAGGATCGATAAAGGCGGAATGGGTGGCGTGCAAGGCGAGAAGGCCTCACGCCCGCGCCTCGGAGTTTGCAATCGCCCCCGCCCCGCTTTAGCATGGCCGCCACTCATGGAAGCCAGTGCTACCGAAATGATGACTGTGGACGAGCTGCTCGCCTCGTGGCGCCAGCGTCGCATCCTCGTGCTCGGGGATGTCATGCTCGACTGGTTCATTTGGGGGAATGTCACCCGCATCTCCCCCGAGGCCCCGGTCCCGGTGGTCGAGGTGCAACGCGAATCGCGCTACCCGGGAGGTGCCGCCAATGTGGCGCGAAACATCACGCCCTTCGGCACGACCGTCAGTCTCGCAGGCGTGTATGGGCGCGATCCCCAGGGCGATTTGCTTGCGGAAACGCTCGCTACCGAAGGCATCGGAGAGGAGCTTTGTTTTCGGGAAGAAGGCTTCCAGACGATCACCAAAACCCGCGTCGTGGCTCGCCATCAGCAAGTCGTGCGGATCGACCGGGAGCGCCGCGACGGTCCGGGCGAAGCCCTGCGACAACGGCTCCTGGCCGGGATCATCGCCCGCCTGCCGGAGATCGACAGCCTCATCATCGAAGATTATGGCAAAGGTCTCATCACCCCTGCTTTCATCGCGGACCTGCTGGCCGCGCTCGAAGGAAAAAATCTCATCGTGACGGTCGATCCCAAGCCGGGCAATCCGATCGAATGGCGGGGCGTCACCACGGTGAAACCCAACCGATCCGAAGCCTTCGCCTGCGCGGGCACGACCGATCTGCATCACGACACCGGGCTCGATCCGCTGGCCGATGCCCCACTGCTGGAGACGGCCGCGATCCTACTGGAACGGTGGTCCTGCGATCATCTGCTCATCACCCTTGGCGAACAGGGAATGCTGGTCTGTTCCGCCGACGGATCAAGACACGCCATTCCCGCGCAGGCGCGGGAGGTCTTCGACGTCTCCGGTGCCGGAGATACCGCCATCGCGATCTATACGCTCGCGCTGACCGCCGGACTCAGTCCCGTCATTGCCGCGCAGATTTCCAACCTCGCCAGCAGCATCGTGGTCGGTAAACTGGGCACCGCTCCGATCGAACTCGACGAACTGACCGAGGCCCTCCGGCACGGCTTTCCCGAGGGCATCCCTTGTTTCAAAAAACCCTGAGCCAGCCTATCCCCTTTCCGCATGTCCGCCGCCGATCGCATCCAAGCCACCTTCGCTGATCACCTCGCCACCGTGGCCGCCTTTCAACAAAGCCACGCCGCGGTCATCGCTCGTATGGCCGAGGCCACCATTGCCTGCCTGGCGGACTGTGGAAAAATTTGCTTCTTTGGCAATGGTGGTAGCGCCGCCGATGCCCAACACTTCGCCGCCGAATTCGTGGTGCGTTTCACCCGGACCCGGCGTGCTCTACCCTCCATGGCCTTCACCACGGACACTTCCGTGCTGACCGCGTGCGCCAATGATTTTGGTTACGAACAGGTCTTCGCCCGACAAGTCGAGGCGCTTTGTGTCCCGGGCGATATCGTCGTGGGGCTCTCGACCTCGGGCACCAGTCCCAACGTGGTCCGCGCTCTTGAACTGGCCCGCGAGTCGGGGATAACGACTTTCGCCTTCACCGGAGCTTCGGGCGGGCCTTGCGGCAACGTCGCCGATCATCTCCTCGACGTTCCCTCCACCGTCACCGCCCGGGTGCAGGAGTGCCATTTGATCGCCGGGCACCTGCTTTGCGATCTCGTGGAAGAATATTTCGCCCATCAATCTACGACGACTTGCGGGAATTGAGAGCCTTCTCCACCGGAGAGAGGATGCGTTCCAATTCCGCGAGACTGCGTTCCGTCTCCTCGATCCGGACGAGCTGCGGCTCATATTTCGAGCGGTGATCCCGGCAAACCCGACGGAGCGGCTCGAATAAATTGATGAAGTCCTGGAAAAATGCCTTCGACCCCCGGGCGAAGGCCGCCCGCTGCGCCGCGAGAAGCTGGGCTCGATGGTCTTCCAAAACCGCACCATAAAAATTGCGCGTTTGCTTCATGGACCCTGCCCCGACCAGAGCTCCCAGCGCAAGGGACGCCGCACCCGCGCCGAAAGCAATGATGTTCCACGGTTCGAAGTTGACCATGGCCAAAATCACCCCGGCGAGCACGGCGAGGATCGCGAAAAACACACAGCCCCAAATCAGGCGGCTGCGTCGGGCAAATACCTGCGAGAGCCGATCCTGCAAATCCAGATCTCGCAGAGAAGCGATCGTAGCCTCCTCCACTCCTTCGACGAGACGCCGGTGCGACTTGGACCAGTCAGGGCTGCCGTCCTCACCCACGCTCAGTTCGAGGTGGAAATGTTGGTCCATCTCGTGCAAAACCCGCTCCCAGAGGTGAGCGACATCCTCCTCCACTGCATCGGCACCAGCCCCGACGCTGCGTCGCACCGCCTTCATCGTCGAGGCGAAGATGAGTCCCTCGATCTCCTCCGCACCCCGCCGACGCGGGATCAGCGCCGCCAAAATCCCAAATTCCGCCTCTAGAACCGGCTCGGCTTGCAAACCCGCCGCCATGTAACTCTGATCAAACGCCTCAAAAAGTGGTTCACATTTCTTCAGAGTGCGCTCCTGCTGGCGCAGACAGGCCGGCTCAAGCTCGCTGAGCAATTCGGTGTCCGCCCGGATGATCTCCGAAGCCGCCCCGAGCCGTTCCTTCACCTCACCGAGGACATAACATGCCGCCCGCCAGGCATGGATCAGCTTGACCAGGCGCGGTTCGGACGACTCCACCACTCCGGCGATGAAGCGCTCCAGCGACTCGATTTTGCCCACCATGTCGTCGCTTGCCAAACCGGCCGTTTTTGCGAGAAACGCTTGTTTGGCCGAGACCGCGAAAGTCGGGAAGTGTTGGCCGAAACGATGATGCGCCGTTTTCTGCAAGTGCTCCAGGATCGCCGCCACCTCTTCGGGAGTCCGCAAGTCGCACTGCTGCAGCACGAAAACGATCTTCTTCTTCCACTGGTGATGAATCCGATCAAGAAAGTCCCAAGTCGTGGCTCCCCATGGATTTACCACAGAAAATACAAAAAGGACCAAGTCCGCCATGGGCAGGAATTGCTCGGTGATTTGCTGGTGCCCCATCACGATGGAGTTGGTGCCGGGGGTATCGACGATGTGGAAATCTTTCAGGAATTCATTCGGGCGGAAGACCTCGATGATATCCTCGGAAAAATCGAACTCGTGCGCTTCCTCCCCATGTTTGAAGAAGGCGATCCGTTCGGTCGAGGGAATGACATCGGCCGTGCAAAAGTCCTCCCCAAAGAGCGCGTTGAGGAGCGTTGACTTGCCGGAATTGACTTCGCCGACGACCACAAAAAGGAAGGGATCCTCCAAGTTCGCGAGGAGGTTCTTCAGCAAACTGAGCCTCGCCGGATCAAGGTCACACTCCACCCCGAGCTCGCCCAACGACCCAATGGCCGCTCCGAGTTTCTCGCGAGTCTGGAAATAATTCTTTCCCAGTAGGTCTGTAGATCGCGCCGCCACAACACACTTTCTTGCAATCGATTCAGCACCAGCGAAGACACCCTTGCCGGAAAGGTCACATCGCCGCCAGTCAAAGTCCGAACCTCTTCACTAAGGAAGCGAATTATTACGGTTTGCCAAATGATATGTTTGGCTCGGCGTTGATCGCGTGATCCGAGGTCACCGGTCTGACTCAGGCCGCACCATGTCGAAACGGTCCCTCGTTCGACAATATCCCGAAGGCACTTCCATCCGTCCGATCGGAGCAAAATGCCCCGGGCGCACCAGCAATGTCTCGGGATCCAGCACCCCCTCGCGGGTATGGACGCGCTCGATCAGGCCGATCACCAGGCGATTCCGGCCGATCTCGATGGTGGACCATTCCCGGCACTCCAGCGCGACGGGGGCACTGGCGATGCGAGGAGGCGCGACGTTCGTGCTTGGGATGGTGTCCAAGCCAACCAGAGAAATCTCACTTATGCCGAACTCCCACTCCGCCGAGGTGGCGTTCATAGCCTCAGCGTTCGCTTCATCGACGAGATTGACAACGAACTCGCCGGATCGGCGGATGTTCCGGGCGGTGTCTTTGGGAATACCCGGTTCCTTGTCACCGGGAGCGAAGCCCAGGATCGGTGGACGAGTCCCGAGCAGATTAAAAAAGCTGAATGGCGCGGCGTTGACCCTGCCTTCTTCGTCGATCGTGGTGACCCAGGCGATCGGTCGGGGCGTGACCAGACCAGCTAGCAGTTTGTAAGCATGGCGGGCGTCCGCCCCGAGCAGGTCGAACTCCATCGGGCTTCACTTCCCGACGATGGGCGGGACCACGTAGGTCGATTCGATCCGGTAAGTGCGGACAAATTTTTTGCCCCAGGCACCGTTCTCATAGACCGGGCGGTAGGTGATCGCGACGGCCTTGTAGGTCTCATAGTTGCCATGGGCATCGGTCCCGCTAACGGTGACTTCCTCACGGCTCCACTCGATGTTACCGATCACCTCCGGAGCCGGATTGCAAATATTGCGACGCACCGCGATGTTCGGGAAGACCTTGCAGAAGCTGCGGTCTTTCATCGGGTAGTGACACCTCCACTCCGGGGCGATATTGGCATACTGCTCGGCGGCACCAACCAACCCCGACGAAGCGAAGGTGGAGAGGATGAGGAGGAGAAAGAAGCGGTAGGAAATTTTCATGATACCCGCAGGCACTGCTACCTTGGAAAGAAAGTCCCCATCTTTCAAGCACAATTTGCCGCCGAGGTGGCATCCTGGCATCCCGGCATCCACCGTGCATGAAACCTGCGGGTGATGCCGGGATCGCGGGTGGTGACCTTCCCAGCGCAGGCGTTACGAAACTTTTGATTGCGGCGGCGAGTGTTCCCCACGACCCTCGATTTCCGGTGGCACGATAGTGGCTAGGGTTCATCCCGCCGCCCCTGATCGTCGCATGAAATTCTCCGTCAATAGCTCTTTACACTATGATGTCACCGGGCCAGGCACCCTTGTCTGTTCCCTAAGTTGCATCCAGACGCAGGGGCAGCAGGTTACCAATGAGTCGCTGCTCACGAGTCGGGAGGTGAACCGGACAGATCTATGGGTCAGCTTGGTGGCGAATCATTTCACCAAACTTGATATCACGGAGGTGGGTCCCCTCAGAATCGACTACAGCGCCGAAGTCACCACCAGCCCGGAGGTAGTCGAAGCGGCGAGTCTCGGCAACAGCGCGAGCCAAAAACTCGATGCGGATGCCATCCCTTATTTATTTCCCAGCCGCTACGTGCCCTCCGACCGGCTCCGCTACCTGTCCTCGGAACTTTTTGGCCACCTCAACAGCCCTTATGCCCAGGCCATGGCGGTGGAAGATTGGCTGGCGGAGCACCTCACCTACACCCCTGGTAGCTCGAATGAATACTCCTGGGCGCTCGACACTTACACTTCCGGCGAAGGCGTCTGCCGGGACTTCGCCCACCTCGGGATCGGATTTTGTCGGGCGCTGACCATTCCCGCCCGTTACCTGACGGTCTATGCCTACCAGCTCGACCCTCCGGACTTCCACGCGGTCTTTGAGGTCTATATCGACGGCATGTGGTACCTCATCGACGGGACCCGGAAAGCCCCTTTGAATGGCATGATCCGCATCGCCACGGGTCGAGACGCCGGCGACGCGGCGGTGGCGACAATTTTTGGGAGCATCATCGGGCAGGAGATCACCGTGGCGACGGCATTCCTGCCTGAGACGCCCGACAAGACTTTCATCCCGATCACAAGAGAAGACTTGCGTCGGGACGGGATGGCGTTGTTTCTAGGGTAGTGCAGAATCAATCCATCGTGCAGGTCCCCGCTCACTTGAGCGGTCCGGTCCGCTTCCAGTTCTCCCACCAGACGAACTATCAATACTCGGGTCTCGTCTCTTTCGGAACCCATCGCCTCGTCTTGCGCCCGCGGGAAAGCCATTTTGAACGTCTTGAGTCCATTCGCGTGACCACGACTCCGCCGTCGCACTTGCATTGGTATCAGGACATTTACGGGAACATCATCGCCAGCGCCAAATTCTCGGAGACGGCGGCGCAGCTCGTCATTCGCAGTGAATTCACCATTACCAAAACCGCTCTACCTGACTGGGTCGCGGAGGATGGTGGTCCGATCACCGATGAATATCCGGCCTACTACGCCGGCATTGAGGAAGCAGCCTCCCACCTCTACCGGCTCTCGGTTTATCCACCCGAAGTTGAAGCGATCCGCGAGTGGATCCGTTCTCTCGGGATCCTGCCCCCGGTCGGACAACGGGCTCCGATCTTTTCGGCTCTGGCCAAAAAAATCCACGAACAGATTTCCTACCTGCGTCGGGAGGAACCCGGGGTGCGTTCGCCTTCCAAAACCCTCGCGCTGGCCTCCGGCTCGTGCCGGGATGTTGCCGTGCTCATGATGGAAGCCTCCCGCTGCATCGGCTACGCGGCACGTTTTGTGAGCGGTTACTTCGAAAGTGCGAATTCCAAAGTAGGCATCGGGTCCACCCACGCCTGGACGGAGGTCTATCTTCCGGACCGCGGATGGGTCGGCTACGATCCATCGATTGGCGAGCCGGTTGGCATCGGCCACGTCGCCGTCGCGGTGAGCCATCATCCCCGTGGGGTCATGCCAATCACCGGGAAGTTTGAATCATTCGGCCAGCGTGCCCTCGGTATGACTGTGGGCATTCAGTCCAGCCGGTTTTGAACTTGCCTCTCGGTCGCCGAGATCTCCCTGAGCACGGACAAACCGTAGGTTCCGAGCACTTCGTCGAGATCCCAGAATCGCTGCGTCGGATCGCTCTCATACTGACGGGCGATGAAAATGACCAACACGTCGAAGAGCTCCGCCAGCTCCGGCTCGCTCTCCCCCATGACCTCACCGATCAGATGATTCAGAGTCGCCTGGATCCGCAGCAAGTTCGTGAAAAGGAGCAGGATCGCATTCGGCTCTTGAGGGGATTCTTCGGCTGACTTCGTCTCATCAAGATTGAGTTCACGCTTGAGCTTCGACTCAAGTTGCTCGAAAAAGATTTCCAGATGAAGTCCGATCTCACCCAAGAGATTATGCTCTTCTTGCCCCCGGCTGTATTGGCGCGGATACCGATGGGAGAGCAGCAGAGCAACACGGGAGACGAGACTCTCCATCAGAGCCTCATCCTTTAGATACGCCGCATTGGTCCGTCGCAGCGACCGGACAAAATACCCCAAATCGACCCAGGCAAAGTCGAGCTTGGCCGCCTCGTGGGCGAACATCGACGAAGAGGGCAGCAAATCGCCCTGCTCACGATGCTGCAGCCGGAATTTGTATTCCACACAATCCGCCGTGAGTTCCGCCACGATCGGAGCCAGCAAGGCGTCCAATCGCCGCCGGAGCCAGGCGTTCACGTAGCGGTTCGCCAAATGGATATCGTAGCGGATTGCCCGATGCCCGGTCAGATAACAAAGGTCGAGCATGGTCACCACATTGCCGTCGGGCAGGACCACATGATCCCCCGCCTCGACCGGGCACTTGAGGCTTTCCATCGTGTCATAGAGGCGCCCCAAGTCGGTCAAGTCACCCTGCCACATGTGGCCCCACGTATCGTGGATCAGGTATTTCTCGATGTCTGCGGTGCGCTCGATGGTGGTGGTCCCGTTCAGTCCGAACATGATGTCCCTCTGGCTTTCGCCGAGCCGATCTGCAATGAGGGCGGAAAGGTGAGTGTCCGCATCACGGGCATCGAAGGAACTGAAGGTGGGAAAATGATTAAAATACTGAAACGCAAAACGCCCCGTGTAGGCGAGCCACTCTGTCACTGCGGACGTCTCCCCCTCCGTAGCCCGCTGTTCGATCTCCTCCGCCTTCGGCAGGCACCAGTAGAGGCAGGTGCGTGTCACGACGACATCGATTTCGCTGGGAAAGAGCGGATTCCCCGGAAAGTATTGATCAAAGACCGCCTTGATCTCCGCCCGGTCTTTCAGTCCTCCGTTCGGTCCGGCAAGGAGGAGCCGCACTTCATCGACCAGGCGTCGCCGCCACGTCAGGCGATCCCGCGCCACCTTCACCGCTTCTTCGATCTTCTCGCTTTGCGCGGCGGTGAGCTTCCACGCCTCCGCCAGCGCCTTCGCTGTCCGGCTGCGCACGTCCGGGTCAAGCCTCCGCACCCGAAACATTGGCAAAGTGACCAGCGGGATCGAACTGACTATTTCCTCCACCTCTCCGACCGTATCGGGATACAATTCCTCCAGGCGGTAAGCGGTTAGAAAGCGGGCCAGCACCTCTCGGTCCAGGGCCTCCGGCAATGTTTCTGCCAGGGGATGCCGCAACTCCCCGGCCAAAATGCGGGCCTTTTCGACCAGATCCGCCGCCGCCTCGCCGCCGC
>Ga0105044_10001216_pt1 | contig 34092 bp, 22 predicted proteins | sample MAT01_FD_78092 | JGI IMG/M metagenome (GOLD analysis project Ga0105044, IMG submission 78092) | Freshwater microbial communities from Lake Fryxell liftoff mats and glacier meltwater in Antarctica - MAT-01 | ecosystem: Environmental > Aquatic > Freshwater > Ice > Liftoff microbial mat | place...
TGATAATACGAAGCAAGAATTACATATATAATTTATTTTAAAACCCACATTATTACATTTTATTAAAATACCTGCTGAGACAGTACAACCACCTACTTAAATTTCAGCGATGTCACACCTTACTCAAAGACGGGCCTCATCAGATTGTTTTAATGTGACTTAAGTGCAGCAACACTAAAATAAAACACCATTGTTAGCAGTATTAAAGCTAAAATTAGCGTCACTTTCTTGGGGAACACAGAATTTGATTCTAGTAATATTAATCAACACAGGCATGAAGTATAATTTAATCGTGACGCCTTTTTCGCGGTATGTTGCCAACTTAATAGTCACATTTAAGCAGTCTGGTGCAGCCCTTGATTTTTGGTGCTACCTTTTTATCAAGAAAAAGGTAGCGAATGCCATACACGCCTAACTGACAATACGAAACAAGAATTAAAACTCAATACACATAAATTTTATCGCAAGCGCCGCGCTCAAATATCTAAACTCACACCAAGCCTAACGCCAAAATTCGGCGCAAGCGGATTGTTTCGGTAGGTTAAACGCCAAATGGCATCCACGCGCAATAGCTTAAATATATTTTCAACACCAATACCAGCTTCCATATATGGAACAGATGTTGGAGCGTTATTGCCAATAAAAAAGGGTGCTGTGTTTTTTAAATAATTATTGGCGTAAGCATTGCTTTCACTTAATTCGCCATAAACCATTTTAAAGGTTGCAACTTCTCGTAATTTTAATTTTTGAACAAGTGGTACTTTATTTAAGAAGAAGCCATGAAAACTATGCGTTACAAATAATTCTGCATAGGCGTCCATAACAAATTCATACTCATTCATTAAATTAAAATTGCCGTGATTCATGAAATAAGTTTCGTTTCCCGGAGGGCTTTCTAGCAGAAGTGTTGGCAGTGTGCCAAATATTTTTCCTGCTTTTATCGAATATGTGGTGCCACCAAAACTTCCAAGCAAGAAGTAATCTTCAACACTAAATTCTAACGAGCGATAGTTAAAATCGCTACCGCTGAAATCAGGAATTCCTGTTTTATAATGCAGTGATAATACAGGATAATTTGTTCCAATGCTGTAGCGCCTGTAATTATCAAATAAAAATTTCTCTCGGTAGGCAAAACGAATACCGAAATCTAATTCTGCATTATTAATATCGCTCACCAACGAATCGTTCTGATTGTAATAATAAATATCAAAAAGCGGATTCATTTTTTCACTTTTAAAAGCTATTGAATTAGAAATGCCCCAAATCCAATCCTTTTCATAATGCAACCTTAATTTTTCGTGGTTAATAATTTTTTGAGGCGTATCTCTACGACGATAAAATCCAGATAATAGATTGTCTTCACCAAATGTTACGCCTTCGTTGCTGCTAACGTCTAAATCGTTTTCGTAAGTAAATTTTAATTGTTGCCAAGGCTTTTTGTTAACTACCAAATTAAATTCACTACCGTATTTAAATGCATTGTCTTTTACGCCATAAGCAAGATACCCGCCAATCGACATACGCTTGCTAATTAAGTCTCCAGTTTTTACGCCTAAGCGCAAACGCAAACCTTCTACTTCGTTAGAACTAACCATATTAGCAAATGGACCAATACGCACATATCCTAAGTTCCAATAACCATACATTAATGTATTATATACGTCAACAATTGTATTAAAACTTTTAATTTGTTGAAGACTATCAACCATTTGGTAAACACCAGTTTCGTTGCGGTTCAGTAATTCCGGTCGAACCGAATTCCAATAATTTTCATCATTGTTAATTACGCTGTCTGAATATACAATGTCATCCCGCAACTTAACTACCTCGTCATATATATCCTTGTCAAATGTATATTCCATGTAGCTGGTCGACTTGCGCACAATAACACTTGCGGCAGATTGCAATGGTAAAAATTCCCCGAGAATTTTATCGCGTTTCATTACCCAATGCGTGTCATTTACTTTTTCGTAAGACTGATAAAAAACAGCGCGTTTGTAATAATTAATATTTGCTGCGCTATCTAATGCCATATAAACTTCCTTAACTGCAAAATCTTCGTCGGCAATCCACATATATCCCTCAAAAACATTTTCCTGTTTTTGTCGTGGCTTAAATTCAATTTTATAACACCAATAATTATCAAGAAATGCCGAATCGGTTAGCTCAACGCGATAGAAAAAATTCCAAGCATCTGTTACCGGAGGAACAAAATTTTTATTGATAATAAACCAATAGTTTTCATAAATATTATATTGTTCATAATAGTTGCCTAACACTTGTGAAGCGCTCGCGTTGTTTATTCCAGAAGTTCTGCTGGCAATTATAACTTCTTTACGAGCCTTTGGCGCTTCGCGATAATATAAGTTAGAAAGCGTTTCAGTAAAAAAGAAAGGCAAATAATTTGTTTCGTCGCCAGTAGTATCTATATGATCGAGAATAATATCAAATGGGGACGATTTTTTTCCTGTGTCAACAGCGACCACAATATTGCCTAAATCAAGTTCTATTTTTGTATAAGCACGCACCTTGTAAGCGGGTATGCTGTGATAATCGTTTTGCTTTTTGTGCTCGATTACTTTTTTCATCAATACGCGAGCAGGATCTTCTTTTGGTTTAATAACAACTTCATTCAAATTAATACCTTCCGATTCAAGATAAATAGTATAGTTTTGATTAGCGACATTGGTAAGTAAAATCACTTCAGTTTTAAAACCAACATAAGAAATTAATAACGTGTCATTTTCAATTTTTGTTTGTATAAAAAAACGACCATCTTCATCCGTATTAGTTCCATTTTGGGTGTGCTTAACAAAAATGGAAGCAAACATAATCGGCTCTTTTGTTTGCTTATTGTAAATATGACCGGTAATTGTAATGGTTTGAGAAAAAACTGTTACAGGCAGCAGCAGCGACAAAATTATTGTCCAGAAATATTTTTTATAATTTAAATTACCTGCAAACATCTTTAAGGGCGCACTGATTGGATATAAAATTAGTGAAATTTTAGGAGAATCTCTTGGTTAAGCTGTTAGGCGAGTTGTTATACATTGGAATGCATACTTCATGCGGTGCTTTTTGCCGTTGCTTATTCTTGGTTTAACGCGCATTAACTCCCTGAATCAACATGGGTTGTTTATTGGCGTCGAGCCAATAAATAAGTTTAATCATGTTTTCCTTGCTCATTGCCGTGCAGCCGCTGGTGGGCGTTTCGGGGGTTTGGTATATATGTAAAAAAATACAAGACCCATTCCCAGCAACTTGTGGATAGGTATTGTAATTAACCCAGACACCATATTCATATTGATGGTCATCGCGCAGCATATGTTCGAAGCTGTTGTAGTCTTTTTCTGTTATTAAACTATCGTTAATTAAAGTATTGTAATATTTCGATTTTACATCATCAACACAAAGGTCGGTTGAACCAACTTGTTGAAATGGCATCCTTAAATCAGTTAAAGCGTGATAACTGAAAATCTTACCTAACGAAAACGTTCCAGCTGGAGAGCAGCCATCACCTTCACGTTTGGGTAATGGAGATTCGGCATCAGCTTGCTGTTGTTGCTCGTCAAAGGCGAGGCCATTTCTACCCACTATAATTTGAAAAGAATCAACTATAGTCCATGGAGCACCTTTTGAAGTCCGTTCCATCATGGTCATAGTCCCTTTTGTATCACTCCAATTAGCGGTTGAAACTACAATTTTTTGCAGTCCGAAGTTATCAGCCACTGCCTCGTTTTTTGTGTCAGTGTTTTGGTTGCAACCAATTATTGTTATCGCCATAAAAAAAAGTAGCATCCTGTAAAGCATACTGCAAGATAAGCAGGGCAGAAGAATTACACAAAACTTTCACTTTTTTATTCAACTTGTGCAATATTAGTTGATGGAGCGCTTGGTGTGCAATCTATCGTAAATAGCTATCTTTGATGCATGAATAAAATTATTATGTTATGCATGGCAATGGGCTTGGTGGTAACAGCAAAGTCTCAAACGCCCATAATTTTAAATGAAGAAGATATTGCCAGTGAAGGCGATTCATACACTACCATTAATGCAAATCCAGTAATTGTATTTGATGGCGAAGCAACTGGAGCTGATTATAATTGGGATTTTAGCGACTTAACAACACTTAGCGAAGGCGTTACAAATTTTGTTGATGTTTCGGATACCGATCCACTATATTTTTTCTTGTGGCTCGCTTCTGACATTGCACAGCAAACTACCGAAAATATTGTAAACGAATTTATTACAATTGAAGATATTTATAATTTCTACAAAAAAGATAACGATGAGTTTTCATTGACTGGTTTTGCCGGAACTATTTCGGGCATTCCGCTTCCCATTACTTATGATGAACCAGAAAAAATTTATGTATTTCCATCTGAATATAATGATGTAACATCTTCGGAGTCGGGTTTTGATATTTCTGTTCCCGGTTTTGGAGGTTGGAGCGAACAACGCAGCCGCACAAACCAAAACGATGGATGGGGAACCCTAACGCTGCCAACAGATGCAACTACTTACAACGTGTTGCGCACGCGCTCAGAAATTACCATAGTTGATACGTTTTCATATGATGTTTATGTTATTCCATTTGCATACACAACAATAGAATACAGATGGATGGCGAAATTAAATGGCATGCCCATGTTGCAAATAAATACACAAACAATTTTAGGCATCGAAACAACTTCACAAGTAGTTTATAAAACGGGTGATTTTGTGGCAATAAATAATGCCGATTTAACTTCGTTCGATTTTAATGTTGTTCCAAACCCTGTTGACGATGAAGCAAACATTGTATTCACTTCATCGGTAAACGATAGTTATTTATTAACCGTTACCAATATCAACGGACAAAAAATCATGGAAAAAAGTTTATCCGTTTTAAATGGAAGCAACAGCGTGTTTGCAGATTTAAAACCACTTGCTGCTGGAACCTATTTTATATCTTTATTCACAAACGGCAACAAAGTTGCTACACAACAAATAATTAAGAAATGAGAAATATTTTATTGAGCGGATTGTCGATTGTAATTTTATTTTCTGCCTGTTCCGTTGAAGTTAACGAAACAAATGTTGCTGGCAAATGGAAGGCAAGCGACTTTGAAAGTACAATACCAGATGTGCCTGCAGATTTTGCTGAAGCTGGTGTAAAAGAATTTTTATCTTCAATTTATACGTTAAATCCCGACAATTCATTTGAATTAAGAAGCGATTATTTTCAGCAAGGTGCCTTTGGGCGTTGGGAGTTAAATGCCGAAACTAAAGAAATTTCCATGTTCTACGAAATGGATTCAATAAAGGGTGTAGAAACGTATATTATAACAGCGTTAACTAAGAGTAAAATTGTATTGTTTCAGGATATTCCTGATGTAAAAGCACATGTGGAAATAACGCTTATAAAAGAATAATGCCGGAAAACTTTTGGCTCCCCGGCATTTTGAAAAACAACCACTACTCTGTTTATTTTAAAGCTGTTGGTTCTACAGCATTTGCTTTTAATGAAATTCCAAACCAAATCATGTCCTGGATTAAATCGTCCGGCATACCTGGATAAACTATATTCCATAGTTTTCTATCAATATTAAACTTAGCAACAGCTTCAACACCATTATTGTTCACGGTAATCTTTGCTGGGAATTCAATATTTTTTGTTACATCTTTTATTTTAAGGTTACCACTAACTAAAAAGTTTGGATCTGTAATAGTGTATTCACTAATCTCAGTTTGTTCTCCACCAGCCGCTTTAGCACCTGTGAACGGTTTAACACCAGTAATTTCAAAAGATGCTTCAGGATAAGTAGCTACGTCAAAAAAGTCAGGAGAAGATAAATGGCCGGTTAATTTTGTATTGCTTTCGTTATCATCTTTTAACGATACCAATGTAGGCATGTCGAGAGTAAATTTACCACCAGTTAAACTACCGTCTTTTAATTGTAAGTCACCACCTTTAATGTTAACCGTGCCACTGTGGTAAGTGGAAAGTTTAGTACCAACCCACTCTAATTTACTTTCAGTAGTGTTGATGTTAAGAGATACAGCACCTTCTGTAATAGAAACTGCTTTTGCGTCGCCTGTCAAGGCTTCATCGCTTTTTGGAGCTTGTTTACAAGCTGTGAATGACAGCATTGCTGCACCCAGAATCGTTAGAATTGTCGTTTTTTTCATTGTTTTTAAATTTATATGTATAGACACACGAAATTAACAACACACAGAATCCAAAAATGTTTCATAAAAAGGAAAATATTTTTAGCCTTTTTACATACTTTCTTGCCAACAGCATAAAACAGGGCCTTTCAGCACTTTGCTCAATATGTTAAATTTTTCACAACTGGTTGTAATCAACCGTTTGTATGAGATTTTACATTCACTTAACGACTGACAGAAAGTGGCTCGTCTAATGTTTTTAGCTGTTGAGGACTATGATTTATATATAATCTAATTTAATCAAAAGCAAGCGCTAAATCAACATTTAATTTGGCTTAACATAATTGGCAAACAACTTTAAATGAGCATCTTATTGGCATTAAATATTCGATTTTACTTCAAGAGATATAATTTGGTATCACGTCAATTGCTTAATCTGAATTTAAATTGTTACTTTTAAACACTTTCAATATACCACTGTTTCATAAAAAATTTCATCGCATGTTTAGTATCATACTCCAATCAATAGCTATAATCGTTGCATTGATGACTGCCGCATGGCTTTTTAGTTTATATAAAAAGGATATGAGTGTTGTAGATGGTTTTTGGGGATTAGGGTTTATTGCCGTAACACTCCATTGGTTTTCAAGGTTATCAGATATTGAACCCCGTCAATTTATCATTACCTATTTAATAGTGCTTTGGGGTTTGCGATTGGCCATTTATATCTTTTATAGAAGTCGTGGAAAGGCCGAAGACCCTCGCTATGTTGCGTTCCGCGATGATTGGAAGGAGAAAACATGGTATATCAGTTATTTCAAAGTCTTTTTGTTGCAAGGGGTGTTACAATTGATTATTGTTTTACCCGTATTGGTAATTATGCATAATGCAGGAACAACGCCAGGCATATTAGATATTATTGGTATAACAATTTGGACAATAGGTTTCGTTTTTGAAACAGCAGCCGATTATCAAATGTTGCGATTCAAGCAAAACCCCAATAACAAAGGAAAAGTAATGGATAAAGGCCTTTGGTATTTTACTCGCCACCCTAATTATTTCGGCGAAGTGTGCGTGTGGTGGGGCATTTTTATAATAAGCATAGGCTCGGGAATCTGGTATTTATCCATTTTGTCGCCTATATTAATTACCTATATGCTATTAAAAGTTTCAGGCATTACCATGTTAGAAAAAAGGTATGAAGGCAACGATGCTTATTCTATCTACAAGCGGACTACGAGTGCGTTTGTACCTTGGTTTAAAAAAAATAACTGATCTACCGATTTGAAGATGCACCAATTTACCAATTGAACAGCCAGAGCGGCCAATAATGCGCAAATAAATCTCCGCGCCTCTGCGTGCAAAAAAAACAATTACGATTACACCAATCACAAAATACAAAGCAATTGCACAAATAATTCTCCGCGTCTCTGCATCCAAAAAAAACACTAACTATCACACCAATCACAAAACACAAAGCAATTGCGCAAACAATTCTCCGCGCCTCTGCGTGTAAAAAAAACAATGTCGTTTAAAATTTAACACCTTACCCCACTAACCCTCTCTCCACTAAATACTCCGCAACCTGCACCGCATTCGTCGCGGCTCCTTTTCTTAAATTATCAGCCACAATCCAACAATTCAAAGTTCTAGCCTGCGTGAAATCTCGCCTTATTCTTCCAATAAAAACCGCGTCTTTTCCCTCTGCATCTAAAGGCATAGGATAAACAGCATTTTCTAAATCATCTTGAACAACTAATCCTTCTGTATTTTTTAATAAATCGAAAACAGTACTTAATTCAAACTCTCGCTCAAATTCAACATTTACACTTTCACTATGTCCACCACTAACAGGAACGCGAACAGCAGTTGCGGAAACTTGAATGTTTACATCGCGTAATATTTTTTGCGTTTCTAAATGCATTTTCATCTCCTCTTTACTAAAGCCATTATCTAAAAAAACATCTACTTGAGGAATAACATTTTTGTCAATTTGATATTGATATGCAGGGTTTTCAACAACACGGCAGCCGCTGCTTCGTTCATTATATAATTGCATAATCCCTTTTGCCCCGCTTCCCGAAACAGATTGATAGGTTGAAACCACAATTCTTTTAATTTTATATTTGAGATGCAGCGGATTTAAAGCCAATACCATTTGTATGGTTGAACAATTTGGGTTTGCAATTATTTTTCCGCTGTAATTTGTTATGGTGTCACCATTTATTTCAGGCACCACTAAAGCGCAATTTTCATTCATTCTCCATGCGCTTGAATTGTCAATAACCCAACACCCAATTGCTTCAAACTTCGGAGCCCAATCGAGGCTAGTTTGTCCGCCCGCCGAAAACAAAGCAATATCGGGTTTCATCTCCAGGGCATGCTCTATGCTTACTACGGTTATGTCGTCTCCCTTAAACTTTACCTTCTTACCAACTGAGCGCTCGGTAGCAACGGGAATTAATTGACTAACAGGAAAACTCCTTTCTTCTAAAATACGACGCATCATTTGACCTACTAAACCTGTTGCGCCGATGACGGCTATTTTCATATCAATATAATATTTATACAAAGGTAATGGGAAGAACTGACTTTACGATTTGTATTGACCATCAATAGGGCATTAAAACAGGGATTGCCGCATTCAACAAATAAAAGATTTTTTAGTAGTACATGGTTCGTAGTAAATATTCATTTTTAAGAATTGGACTATTAATTTTTTTGGTGTGCATTTTTGGGCAAAACAACTTCCTTAGGCGCTGCCGCTTTAAGCAATATTGCCCATTGAGCCCCCTATCTAAAGTGGAGGCCCGACTGCCTTTCTTAACTGCAAACTGCTTTTGAGTGCAATGTGCTTTTAAAAGTGCGTCTGTTTGGTATCTTTGTTCTAAACCAGAGTAGCAGAAGTTTTTTATATAAGCAATCCTAAGACTGCATTACTTAATAGCAGAAAAAAGGGTGAATATGCTATTTAACCTAAATGCAGATTGAATTCATTAATTGAACACAACATTTTATAAAGATACATTTGCAACTGATTTTGTTAGTTGCATTAAATAGAAAACAGACAATTATGGATTTTAACATTTTGATTTCAAACCTTACAAACCCAACATTATTGTTTTTTGTGTTGGGCTTTATTGTAGTGCTTGTTAAAAGTGATTTAGAAATTCCACCCTCATCGGCAAAGTTTATTGCGCTTTATTTATTGTTTTCAATCGGATTTAAAGGTGGCCAGGAGTTGGCCCATACGGGATTTAATGCTGATATTATTATCGCTTTGTTATTCGGGTTGGCAATTGCATCCATTATTCCACTTTACACTTTTTTTATCCTAAAACGCAAAATGTCGATAAGCGACGCAGGGGCCGTTGCCGCTACCTATGGATCGGTAAGCGCAGTTACATTTGTTGCAGCAGCCTCCTTTTTAGAAGCACAAAGCGTTTCTTATGGCGGCCATATGGTTGCCGTTATGGCCCTTATGGAATCTCCTGCAATTATAATGGGCGTAATTTTAATGATGAAGTATGACGATTCGGGCGACAAGAAAACTAATTTGAAAGAAACAATAAAACATTCGATCACAAACGGTAGTGTTATTTTAATTATAGGCAGCTTAATTATTGGATTAATTGCCGATACCAAGCAAGCCGAAGGAATTAAACCATTTACAACAGATATTTTTAAAGGATTTCTCGCAATATTTTTATTGGAGATGGGAATGGTAACCGCAAAAAGATTTGCAACATTTAAAAAATACGGTTGGTTTGCTACCGCGTTCGCAATTGTTATTCCTTTAATTAATGGTTGCGCAGTTGCTCTCATTAGCGGTTTATTTATAGAAGATATTGGCAATAGATTTATTTTTGCTATTCTCGCTGCGAGTGCGTCTTATATTGCAGTCCCCGCCGCCATGCGCATCGCAGCACCAAAATCTGACCCAGGCCTTTACTTACCAATGGCATTAGGCATTACGTTTCCATTTAATATTACCGTTGGCATGCCGATATATTATTATTTGGCAATGCATTTTTAGCCCAACCCAATCATTAAGCGTTAGCAACCTAACCAAAATATCGATTTAGTTGGGTTTAAGAACATAGCAGATTAAAATTGTTTTTATTATTTTAAGAAAATAAAAGTAAGTTAATTATATGTAAATTTTGAGGCTTGATTGCTAATTAATTTACTTGCAAAAACTTTTTTATAGTGAATTTTTAAAATGGTTTTTAACCGCTAAAACCCTTTATTAATCATCATGTTAAATCATTAAATGAGCCGTGTGCTGCGGTTAAATTAATGTCTCACAAAATCTGCAATACTTATGCAAATAGAGCAAACGCCAAGAATCCGCTATTTTGCAGAACCATCTTTCAAATGAATAAGCCTAACTTTTCCCATAAAATCCGTATTTTTCCACCTCATTTTAGCATGAAGAGCATACTTACAATTATTTCTGTATACTTGTGTATTACCGCAAGTTATGGCCAGTTTATCGAGAATTTCGATGATGGAGATTTTGCCGGTTGGTCGGGAATGGATACCGACTATGTAGTAAACGCTTCAACACAACTCCAACTAAATGGAGATTGTGCAAGTGGTGGAACCGCATATCTCACTTATCCGGCAGCTACATTGGATGCCGCCACGTGGACGTTTTTTGTTGATTTAGATTTTGACCCGTCCAGCGCTAATCATGCTCGTGTTTTCTTACAAAGTAATTCTCCAAATCTGCTTGGCGATATTTATGGTTATTTTGTTCGTATTGGGGAAGATGGAACTTCAGATAAAGTTGAACTATGGAGAAACAATGGCGCAACAGCTAGCGTGGTAATTGAAGGAATTGCTGACATGTCTATTTCACCAACTGCTGGCGTTAAGGTTGTAAGAACCGCAGCGGCTGAATGGCAATTATTTGTCGACCCAACTGGCGGAACCGATTATGTTTTAGAAGGAACCGCAACAGATAATACATATAATGGAGGAAATTATTTCGGCGTTTGGTCAAGATATTCATCAACGCGTTGCGATAAATTTTATTATGATAATATTACCATCGATCCAATTTATGTAGATAATTCGGCGCCCGAAGTTTTAATACTTGACGTTATTTCGACATCTCAAATAGAGATAACATTTAATGAAACGGTAGAATTAACTTCTGCGCAAACAACTAGTAATTATGCGGTTGATGGCGGAATAGGCAATCCAATTGATGCATCAAGAGGTGTTGCTGATTTTTCTAAAGTGCTGCTCACGTTTTTAACTGATTTTCCTGAAGGTGTTACGTTAACACTCACAATTAATGGCGTTGCCGACATGGCAGGAAATGTAACTTCCGGTCTTGAGACAGAATTCGCAATCTATACAACACAACTTTACGATGTTGTAATTAACGAAATTTTCGCAGACATAGAACCCCAACTTGCATTGCCACTCGGCGAATATGTTGAACTGTATAATAATTCGATTTTAGATATCGATTTAACCAATTTTAAAATGGCTGACGCTTCAAGCGAAAGCGATGGATTTCCAACTTATGTATTACCCGCAGGCGGATATGTAATTTTAGTTGACGACGGCGCATTAGATTTATTTACAGCATATACTAATGTAATTGGTGTTACTTCCTTTCCTTCACTTAATAATGATGGCGACGATTTGAAACTTATTAGTCCCGAAGGCAATATAATTCATACCGCATTTTATACTTTAGATTGGTACAATAATGCAGTAAAAGAAGACGGTGGTTGGAGTTTAGAAATGATTGATCCAAATAACCCTTGTCAGGAAGGCCAAAACTGGACAGCATCAACCAATACGAACGGTGGCACACCAGGAGTTATTAATGCAGTAAACGCGTCTAATCCTGATGAAACGCCACCTGCTTTAACCGATGTTTATCCGCTTTCCATAGATACACTTATTGTTTCGTTTGATGAAAAAATTAAATTGGAAAATGTATTAATTACTGATTTTAATATTGTTTCAAATATTGGCGAATTAATTTCACCAATTGCACTTATACTTGATGATGTAAATCCATTTATTATTGGTTTGGTTTTATCGGCACCACTTACTACTGGCACTATTTATACGTTAACGGTTAATAATATTAGCGATTGTAGCGGCAATGAAATTAATTTATTTAATTCAGCACCTTTTGGTTTACCAGAGCCAGCTTTAGCAAACGATGTAGTAATTAATGAAGTGCTATTTAATGCAGTTACTGATGGATTTGATTATGTAGAAATTTATAATCGCTCTGCTAAAATAATTGATTTATCGACTTTAATTATTGCAGAGTTGGATTTATTTGATACACTGAATGTTATCGAATATGGAGCCGTAAGCGCAAGCGGTAGATTGTTATTTCCAGGAAGTTATTTATGCATGTCTGCGAATTCATTGCAGGTAACCGAACAATATTTTGCAATAGACACTGGTAATTTTATTGATGTAAATGATATGCCAAGTTATACTGATAACGAAGGTATTGTTGCACTGCTGGATCAAACATTAAATGAAATTGACCGATTACATTTTTTCGATGATTGGCAATATGCAATTTTAAGCGACGACGATGGCGTTGCTTTAGAGCGCGTAAATTTCGACTTTAAAACACAAGATGAAAATAACTGGAATAGCGCTGCGGCGGATGTTCATTTTGGCACGCCCGGATATCAAAATTCCGTATTCGGAGCTATAACAAATAATGGCTCAATTGGAGTTGAATACACAACCTTTTCACCCGATGGAGACGGATTTAACGATTTACTTGTAGTAACATATGCTACCCCCGCCGAAGGTTATACAGGCAGCTTTCAAATATTTAATGCACAAGGGAAACTGGTTAAACAACTAAGTAATAATACAACTTTAAGTCGCGAAGGGTTTTTAACCTGGGATGGACTAAACGAAGATAATGAAAAAAGTGCTTCAGGAATTTACATTGTTTATGCAGCGCTTTTTGACTTAAATGGCAACACAAGTAGGTATAAAATCAAGTGCACACTTGTAAGAAAGCAATAAGCCTTCAGCAGATAGCAAAGTAAATTTTGACGGAGTTCCTTATATGTTTTATGTCATTGATTAAAATACGTCAACAGCCTAATTGCAACCCCAAATTACTGAATTTCGCAAAAGTATGTGCAAGATTGACAATTTTGACGCAATAATTGCAGATTTATATCCCGAAAGTGCACTTTTAATAATTTTCTACTAATACTTATTGACATAACTGGGGCAAAGCCGTTTTTGTGAAAGAGCTTGCCAATTAACCTTTGCATCAACCAAATGATAATAATTATGCGAGGCGTTTTTTTAATAATGATGGTTTTCGTTTTAGCAATTGAAACGAGGGCACAAGCAGCTCAAGAAGCAAGATTTGAGGTTGCTGGAGCAAAACAGTTTAATCGCTCATTTACCCTGCAACCCTTTTCCCCAACTACTGGCTCCCTAAAATTTAACTATAGCCAGGTAATGGTTAAAAACCTAACTATTAATTTCGGACTAGGCATTATAGGTCCGCACACGGCTAATGTAAGCCTACAAAGCAGAGGGATAACGGCTAAATCGGGGGTGAAAATGTATTTTTCACCCGATTATTACACAGCCGACATGAAAAAATACAGCGACTTTCAAGGTGGTTACTTTGAACCGGAATTAGCAATTAGCGTATTCGCTTATCACAATACATTTGAATCGAGAGAAAAACAAAACTTTAGTTCCGCAATTTTACTTAATTTTGGAAAACAACGTGTAGTTGGCAACCAGTTTTTAATTGAAGCGTGGATAGGACTTGGCTATTGTTTAAATAACAATGGTGATTATGGGGAACCTGCCTATAAATATGAATTTGTTGCAATGCAAGAGCTTGGATTGGCATTTACTTCGGGCTTTGCAATTGGATTTTTAACCAAATAATAAATTTTTTCAAATAGATTTATAATTAAAATTAGTATCAATTATAAATTGTACATAATATAAATCATAAACAATTGCAACGCGCAAAAAGGCAACTGCTTATAATAAGTTTTAGTTGCTGATTTGAAACAAAATTGTTGCATACACAAATAGAAATTAATGAAAGTTTTAGTAACAGGAGCGGACGGTTTATTGGGTAGCAATTTGGTGCGCAATTTACTTTTAAAAGAATTTGAAGTGCGCGTTTTGCTTCATCCCTCTTCCAAATCAAAAACACTTAACGGCTTAAAGGTAAATAAATTCACTGGCGATATTCTTGAAATTGATTCGTTGCAACCCGCATTAAAAAACTGCGACGTTGTTTTTCACGCCGCTGCAAGCACTAGTGTTTGGCCTGCCCGCTCAAAAAAGATTCGAGCAATTAATATTGAAGGCACACGGAATATGGTTGACGCCTCGATTACAAATAATGTAAAGCGCTTTATTTACATTGGCTCAGCTAGCGCCGTGAGCAATGCTATTAAGGAAGATTTGGAAACAGGAAAAATTACTAATAAATTCGATTTAGATTATATTGAATCAAAACAGCAAGCAATGAAATTGGTAATGAATGCATCGGAAGAAAATAAATTAAATGCAACAACCATATTACCAACATTCATGATTGGCGCATATGACTCACAACCATCTTCAGGAAAAATGATTTTGTCGGCGGCTAAAGGAAATGTTAAATTTAGCAGCAGTGGTGGCAAAAATTTTGTTCACGTAAAAGACGTTGCAGAGGCAGCAACCAATGCTATAGAATTAGGCTCAAACGGAAAATATTACATTGCGGGAAATGAAAATTTATCGTACCACGATTTTTTAATTAAGGTTTCAAAAATAGTAGGCGTTTCAGAACCATGGTTAAAATTACCCGATTGGCTGATAAAATCGGCCGGCGCAATTGGTAGCGCTTATGGCAACCTTACCCAAAGGCCACCAATATTAAGTTACCCAATGGCATGTATAGGATGTGAAAATCAATTTTTTAATATTAACGACGCCGTAACTGAATTAAAGATGTCGAAAACACCAATAGATGTTGCAATTGCAGACTGCTACCAATGGTTTAAAAGTGAAGGTTATTGTTAATTTGTTGAATAAGCGCAATGTGGACTAATAAAGTAGTTATTATAACCGGTTCAAGCATGGGAATTGGCTTTGCACTTGCGAGGGAGATTGCAAAAAATGGGGCTAAAGTAGTTTTAAACGGCAGTAATTCAACACGATTGGAAGAAGCTGGACGACAATTAACTGAAGAGGGATTAGACGTTACAACAATTGAAGCGGATATTTCCAATTTTGAAGCATGTAATAATCTAATAGCTTCCACTATCAAATTACACGGAAAAATTGATGTGCTTATTAATAATGCCGGAGTATCTTCTGAAGCGTCAATTGAAGAAATAAATCACGAAGTGTTTCAAAAGGTTATAGCAGTAAATTTAATTGGAGTCTTTAATATGACTAAACTGGCTATACCCTATCTGAAAATTCAAGGTGGTAATATTTTATTTATTGGAAGCGTGGCTGGCTTTCATGGAATTGCCAATCATGCAGCATACTGTGGTTCTAAAATGGCAATCACTGGATTTGCGGAGTCGCTGAAAATTGAATTACACAAAACTAAAATACATGTTGGAATTGCTTATTTGGGCTTTGTAGAAAATAGCAAATCTAAAACAATACTTAACAAAAATGGTGATCGCATACCTCAACCTGCAAGAAACAATGTTAGCAAAATGTCGCCTGAATCAATTTCGAAAAAGTTGATACGGATGATAGAAAAGAAAAGATTTAAAAGTGTTTTTTCACCCGTTGGCAATTTTGCATATTTATTAAACAGAATTTCGCCAACGCTAATGAATTTTATTTTAACCAGAATTCATTTAAAAAGGTATATGGAAAAGGGAAATCGTTAGCAGTTTATTCTGCTTAAATTTTACTAAAATGGGTTTAACCTGCATAACAAACAATTTGAAAAGAGCATGTTATTGGAAGGAAACATCTGATTTTATTACATATTATAATATGTTACGATTTCTTTTGCTGGTTCCAGGTTTAATTATAATAAAGTGTCAAGAAAAGTTATATATGGACTTTTCTTGACACTTTTTTTGGAAGCAATTATATTTATGAATGATGTGCCTACTTTACAGTTACCCTAACGCCTTCGCTGTGACTAGTAAATTCTGGAGCATACATACATTGAATTGTTGTGATACCATTACTAAAATTGCCACTATGTGCAACACGTAAAGGATATTCAAATACATATGTTCCTTTGCGCAAATAGGAAATAAAGAAGTTGGTTGCAGCATCACCTGTTGCTTCGTAATATCCTAGACCATCTTGATATTTATATTCACTCATTACATTTACTGGCTCAAAACCAGCAGCGCGCATGTCTTTCATGTGCACATATTCCATATCGCGGTCAACGCGGATTTCAATGCGCACTTTTACTAAATCACCAACTTGTAAAGTGCTGTTTTTATCAATTGGTTTAATTATAGGACCGGTTGCTGAGTTTTGCTGAAGAAATAACTGCTTATTAATTTGTAAATTATTATTACTTGCAGTTACCTTATCAATATCCTCAAAATATTGCCAATACATTGCACCATAACTCAGCGAATTATTAGCGGAAGGCTTAACATTTATCTTGCCGAAATCAGGTTTAATATCAGTGCCCAACCAATTTGTTTTAAAATAACCAGTGCCGGCTTCAACGCTTTCTGGCTTAACCAATAAATTGCCTACTGTAATTACAGCGATTTCTTTATTGCTCAATAAATTTGTTCCGCGCAGCAATAATGCATAGCAAGCTTCTGCTGTTGCACGAGTTGTTTTCCAATCGGTAGTTTGTTTTTGACGTAATAACCAAACTTTTAAATCTTCAACCGCTACATCATCTTTGGCAACTTCACCAAATACCTCAATCATTAAGGCTTGTGTTTCAATTGGCGCTTGATACCAATAATATCCAGCAGTATTCGATTTCCAATACATGCCCATTTCATCAGAACGCAAACTAAATTCTTTTAGTGATTTTGTTATAGCAAGCGCTGTTTTACTTTCAGCATTGCGTTGCATAATTAACGCAATCATTCCTTTTTCATATAAACTATAGCTAGTCCAGAATTTTTTTGCTTGACCTAAATAATATTTTCTAGCGTCCTCTTGTTTTGCACTTAGCCCAACACGTGTGTTTAAAAAATAACTTGATGCATACAAATATTGTATAGTGATATTGCTAGGAATATGTTCTGCTTTATCAATTTTGTTTTTCTCTAAGTTTTCATAATCTTCTAATATGCGGTTATTGCAATAATCTAGTGCTCTGTCCAACATGCTGTTTAATTGCATGTCTGTGGCTGCATTGGTCACCCCTAATTGTTGTAAATGAGCCAAACCAGTTACGATGTATTGCGTTATATATCTATCATCTTCATAACCTTTAAACCAAGGCCAACCACCATTAGGCAATTGCATTTTTTCTAATTTATTCAAGGCCGTTTTAAGCTCGTTATCCATTCTGTTAATATCGAATAATAGCGCAACGCGTTTTTTACGTTCAGTTTCATTTTGTGCCTGTAAAACCCAAGGTGTTTCTTCCAATAATAGTTGTTTCAGTTCTTGGTTTTTTTCTAAATTAGATGTTAATGATGTTGCATTGCTTTTCCATGATTCGAAAACGCGTTTAATTTCAGGGTCCGAATTAGCAATGTTATAAGCGATGCTGTTTGCATAATAGCGACTAAATACTTGCTCGGCACATTCGTAAGGATATTCCATCATATAAGGCAGCGCTTGCACTGCATACCATGCTGGATTACTCGTATATTCTAACGTAAGGCTTTGGTTTCTAATTGATTCAGATCTACCAGAAGTTAACAACCTGTCGAATGAAAAATCTTTTGGCTTTGTTCCGCGCACCCACAATGGCAAAGCCTCGGTTACTAAAATACGATTACTTAAAATTGGTAATGCATTTTCTTCACCATCGGTAAAAGTACCTGAGGCTGCTTTTACTTTATATACAATAGCATTATAACCTTCGGGTATTTTTATTTTCCAACTAACTGGTGCGCTACCTTTTGCATTAGCACTAAAATCGACGGTACCATTTTTATTAGCAAAAACAGCATCAACGGGTTGCATAGTATGTGCATCAAATAATTCGAGCGAAGCCTTTCCACTTAATTTACTTTCTGTAAGATTACTCACCTTGGCCGTAAACGTTAACTCATCTCCTTCACGCAAAAATCTTGGTGCATTTGGTTGAATCATTAATTCTTTTTGTGTTATAACTTTATCAAATAATTGAGCCGTTTGCATATCTTTAGTGTGCGCATAAGCCATAAAGTTCCAGGTTGTAAGTGCTTCCGGCATTGTAAATGTAATTGCAATTGCACCGTTTGAATCAGTTTCCAAATGAGGATAAAAGAAAGCAGTCTCGTTTAGATTAGTGCGTGTTGCAACTGCAGCTAAATTTGGATTAGGTAAAGCAATATTTAATACCGATTCTTCAGCTGGAGCGTTCGCATTTAATTCATTAGCAAAGAAGCCATCTTCTTTTTTTGATAATTTAATGTTTGGTTCATCTGCTGATTTACTTGAATTCGCATTTTGAACCATCATCAATTCACCATCAAATCTGGAGCCGCGCAAACTATTGCTATCGTATAAATAATTTCCACCCCAATATAATCCAAACCAGTTTAACTCGTTGTAAGTGAAACCAGTATAAATTCCTTGGCGCCACCAACTCTCGTCTGTATAAATAAAGGTAGCACCATTTTGAAAAGTAGCACCTGTCCAATATTTATAGTTGTAATAATTAGGCCAACTTATTCCAGGCCAATAGTGGCCTTTAAACGCATCAAGCGATGCATCATACATGTTAGCCAATAATTCAGCCGCAACTTTTTCGCCATTATTTCCAGTGATTTTAATTTTCCAAGTTTCAGTTGCACCAGGTTGCAATTTATCGCGATGTGTTTCTAACGACACATTAAGTTGCTTGTTATCCCATGGTACATTTATAAAGTATTGTTGACTGTAAAATCTGCCGTCTTTAATAAAACAAATTTGTGCAGATATACCACCTCTGTCAGCTTCTGTTACCGGAATTTCAATATCCAACATAGATGTATTGGCGCCACGATTCATGTTTTCGGGTAGTTCAATCCATTTTCTAGCACTGCTGCCATCGCCCCTTGAAATTTCTAAAAGTACCATTACATTTTTGGCGCTACTGCCAATATTAATAATCGCATTTTCTCCCGGTTTATAATTACTGCTTCCGGTAGTGGAAAAATTGTATTTTGGTGCAACAGCATAATTGCCATTATTTAATACATCGAAATATTTTACAATCTTAATTACTTCTCCGCTTTTATCAATTGTGGTGAGCTCAATTTTATAAGTGCCTTGTTTTAATTCTGAGGTATTTATAACCAAAGTGTCACTTTTTTCGGTGGTCCATGTGGTTTCTAATACACTGTTTAGCACCGGCCAAGTATACATGTTGTTTTCATCCGCATATAAATCATTGGGAAATAATTTATAATAAGTTTCCTTATTTACAGTATGCACATCTGGTTGTTGCCAGGTTCTTTCTCGGAAAAGCTTTTTAGGTGCAGCTATTGCGTAAATTATTGCTTTTCCAGATGCTGGTAAAGGTGTGCCATTTAAATTAGTTGTACTTAATTTAATTGTTGTGTTTTTACCAGCTGATATAGATGTTGGTACATCCGCAAATAAATTAACAGATGTAAATCCAACAGTTACATAAGCCTGACTGCTTCGTGTTTCTCCAGCAACATCTGTTATGTCAACATAAACGGTATATGAAAATTGTGGCAATAATTTTTTATCTGCACTTAAATCAGCAATGGCTTTAAACGTTACTTCAAATTTTCCATCACCATCGGTGCTTGCTATGCCATTTGTTATTTCCATATCTGGTGTATTAGGCATTGGTTTTCTCCACCAACTATAATCATTGTAGTAATATGGATAAAAAGTATTGCGCACTACTCGATATGCAACTTGAGCGTTATCAATATTTGCTCCAGCATACGATAGTGCTTTGCCTGTAATTGTTATGCTATCTCCCAAAACAAAATTACCTTTTGCGGGGTCGGTGGTAACGGAAAAAGTTGGGCGTTTGTATTCTTCTACTGAAATGTTAGCAGAACCACTTTCGTTTTGTATACGCATTTGTCCAGTTAGGCCACCCGCTGGCGCTGTAAATGTTCCGTTAAATGAACCGAATTCATTTGTAGTAACATCAAGTGATGCAATTTTTTGACTATTAACATCATAAAATGTTACGGTTGATTTTTTATTTGCCATTACATTTTGCGATTTACCATTATTTGCGCTTTCAACCATTATACCTTTAAAATAAACCGTTTGTCCAGGGCGATAAATTGACCTGTCGGTAAAGAAATAAGTAGTTGTTACTGCACGATCAGAAAGTCGTTCTTGTTTTGATATGTAATAATTATCAAATGCTCTTATAAAATCGTCGCCCTTGGTTATGTTAAAAGTAAAGTAATAATAATCTTTAATAAGTGGATCACTCACTGAAAATAAACCGTTATCATCTGTTTTGTACGACTTTAGTGCATTGTATTTATATACGCGTTTATCGTAATCATATTCTTTTCTAAATGTTTGAACGCTTGCGCCTTTTACAGGTTTACCAGTAGTGCGGTCCAACACATAAAAATCTTTATTCATATTATTATTGTAATCAGAACCAGTAGCTATGTACGACAAATTAGAAACACAAAGTTCTTGTGCTATTAATTTATTTCCGCTACTAGTAAAGGCATTGTTTTCGCTTACAACTAAATAGTAACTACCAATTGGAAGTTCATCGATTTTTATTTCAGTAAAATGGTTTTGATAATCACCATCAACTGGCAATAATTGATGCCAAGATTTTAGCACGGGATATTTTTCAAGTGCAGTAAATTTTTCATCGTAACCCATTACTTCAATCATGTCCATCTGTTCAGGCGTAACTTTTACAATACGCAGAAACATAGTATCGATATTGCGAAAGCTTACACCTGCTCGAAAAGGTTTTTCAGGAACCACAACCGCTTCGGCTGTTAAGGTGAATTCTTTTTGTAAAATGGATTGTTTAAGCGCAGCACAATTTTGAGCACCTAAACTTTGCGGAAATTTATTAATGGCAGCATCACAAATTTCTAAAGCCGTTTTGTACTCCCATTTATATGCATTGCCCGCCAAGGGAGCATAATTAGATCCAAGTGCATAGTGATGTTGCGCTAGCAAGTAACTAATTTGAGTTGAACTACTATCGTTGCTATATAATTTTTCTTCAGCTATTAATGCATTTAAATATAGACTATCCTTATTAGCTAAGCTGGCATTGTTTTTTGCAAATGCAAATCGTTTTATATCAACATCAATTAATGCTGCTGGATATGGATCGTATAAGTGCGCGCGTGTAAGGTCTTGTAATATTCTAAGTGCTAATAATTTTTTGGCATCAACATCTGGGGTAACAAATTCAAATCCTGCAAATGCTTTATTGCTTCCAAAAACAACTGGATTGTCAATTGTAAACGCATAAGCCGGCTCAGTAATATATGCTTCATCGTTCATTAAAAAATCTAATGTGCGATGTGCAAGAAAGTCGTAAACAGTTGGGCGCATTAATTGGCCATACTTATCACCTTTCGTTAATATTGCACTAAACTTATTAATTTTTACATTCTTTAGTTCTTCACGGTTGGCAATTGATGCAACATATAAATCATATGTTTTACGATGCAACATTGTAACATCCCAAGTGCTGATATCATTATTTTCGAAATCCGCTGTTGGTGTGCGGTTTGCAAACTGCCATCGGTTATTTTGGTAATAATTCCAATAAATTTCTGCTAGCATATTTTGAAATATGCTTTTAGTAACACCAGAAGCGCTTTCCACTTCCAATGCAAACAAGTTGATGGCTTTTAATTGTGCATCTTCTTGAACCATGTTGATATACTTTGCTTTATATATAACTGATTTAATTAGCTGTTCATCATTTTTTTCAACTTTTGCATAATTGTAAATTTTTTCTACTGCAGTTAGTGCAGATTCTGGTAGTGCTTGTTGCTCTAGCGAGTCAACAACTTTCCATTCGGCATCATAACCGTTCCATGAATCTTCTTGAGTGTTTATAATAGTTTGTATTGAAATCGCTGCAATTATGGCTCCTGCAATTATCATTATTGCAACGAACATTATACTTTTCCGCTTCATATTTAGTGTTGTTTTGTTCTAAGTTAATCTAAATTATAACATTAAATTACTATTGAGATTCAGTATCAGCTCAAATTGCATAAAACAAAGGTTTTTATTTTAAAATACTTCGTTTCAAATATATCATCAGCACAATGTCTATCCAGAAGTGTGCTGTTATTGAAGCATAAATTCCTGTATTTAGCAATAAATAGCCGAAACCGGCGCTAATTATTAACAAAACCGTGCCATAAATAAATAGTGGTCGGTCTTTTGGATTTAAGTATCCGTGCAAGGCAATAAAAAGGAAGGCAGTGGGCCATATACCAAGCCAGGGTTGAATTGCACCTCGAAAAAATAGCTCTTCTCCAACGCCAGCACAAAACGACAAAAAGAAGATATCAATTGTTGAAACATTAAACTTCTGCAGTAAATCGGCGAAAAAACCACGTGTGCCATCAAGCATTTTTCGTTGCAGCAAAAATGTAAGCGGAATTAACGTTATGAATGCATACCCGGAACCAATCAGGAACTGTCTTCCAAAGTCAAAAAGTGAAATAAAAAAATACTTATCAATCAGTTGGTTGTGAAAAAAATAAATCAGCGCAAGCCCAATACCACCAAAACCCAAAAGGGTAACCAATCCGGCAATAAGCACATGTTTTTTTGAAGCTTTTAGCGAGCCCATTTAATAGTGGAATTACTGACCTGTTTAGAAGTGGTTACGTGCCCGTCGTAGGAGTCGGTTAAGCTCATTCCCTGGGCAATTTTCATGAGAATTGGCCAGCCTGTTTTTTCTTCTACTTCGCCCGTGCCCTTTATATAGGCAGTAAATTTGATATTTGCCATTTGAGATAATAATTCTGCCGGAATTTGACTTTTATCGATTTCAATAACTGTATTAAAATTGATGTAGGCAATTCCATCTCTTCTGTCGGCTAGTGTGTAGCTATTTTTTAACATAATTGGCACGCCTTGTAGTTGTGAACCGGCTGTATAATTCCATGTTTCGCCAATTTTTATTGTTGTATCGGGATAGGTGATAAAGTAGTTTTCAAGGTTATCGGTAGGTGTTCCAATTTGGGCTGCAATGTATTGATCGGGAATGTCTTGGCCAATTACAGCTCTCACTTTTTTAATAATAGCATCATAACCTTGAACATCAGTGCCTTCGCCGGCTGTGTTCATTATTATAGTGAGCGGACTGTTCACTAAACAATCTTCAACCTTGCGTCCCATATCTGCTTGCGGGTCGGTTAAAGCCTTGCCATATTTATAAACAATTGTAGAAGTATCGGTTTTAATTGTTTCACCAGCATCGGTTAAAAGAAATTCCATTTTATAACTGTTGTTTTCACGACTTAAAATGCGCAAACTTACTTTAGCATACTTGTTCGATTTTAAGGTCATTTTTACACTATCCTGTGCTTCATTTATAGTGTAGCTGCTTGTATTTTCAATATTATATGTTTTTCCAATTTCTGGTTGAAAGCGAAGTAATATTTCTTCGTTTGCAACAGGATTGTCTAAATTTATGGTAACGGCCGTGTCGTTTTGAACAACATTAGTGCTGTCGTTTAAAGTCTTATCTTTATCGTCAGAAACATTTTTTTTACATCCAAAAAAAATGGTTCCAGCAATTAAAACAACGAGCAATAAATATTTATTTTTAAGCATTTGTGGTTTTTACATTTGTTGTTCAGCGCATGACTGATTTGTCAGCCTGTTTAAAAAAACAATACAAACCAACAATGCAAAATTACGCGAATTACCATGCAAATTTCAACCAACCATAAAAAATCATTTGACGCTGCTTATCAATCGCTAAATGAGCACCAAATGTCTGCAGTAGATAATATTGAAGGCCCTGTGCTTGTAGTTGCGGGTCCTGGAACTGGTAAAACACAGATTTTAGCCGTTCGTATCGGGAAAATATTAATGGAAACCGATACAATGCCTGAGAATATTTTGTGTTTAACTTATACAGATGCAGGCACCATTGCAATGCGCAAGCGTTTGCTCGATTTTATTGGTCCCGACGCCTACCGAGTTCATATTTATACTTTTCATGCTTTTTGTAATGATGTAATTCAGGCTAATCTCGACTATTTTGGAAAGCGCGAATTAGAGCCAATATCGGAGTTAGAAAATGTGAATTTAATTGAAGAAATTTTACAGGAATTACCTGTTGACCATCCTTTGAAAAAACTGCGTGGCGACAACAGCTATGAAGTAGGACGATTAAATAATTTCTTCAAAATGATGAAAGATGAAGATTGGGATGAAGCTAAAGTAAATAGTGCAATTGATGCCTATATCAACGATTTACCAAACAGAGAAGCATTTATTTATAAACGGGCAATTTCAAAAACCGGTGCTAAACCTGGCGATGTAAAGGTTAAAGATGTTCAGGCCGAAATAGATAAAATGGCAAAAACGCGGGCTGCAGCAAACTTATATCCAATTTATGTAGAACGGATGCGCGCAATTGGCAGGTATGATTATAGTGATATGATTTTGTGGGTAATTGGCGCTTTTCGCGACCCATCACCTACTGGTGAAAATATGTTGCGCAATTATCAAGAACGATATTTATATTTTTTAGTTGATGAGTTTCAAGATACTAATGGAGCACAGAATGAAATTTTAAATTTATTAATTAGTTATTGGGATGTGCCAAACGTTTTTGCCGTTGGCGACGACGACCAAAGTATTTATGAATTTCAAGGGGCAAGGGTAAAAAACATTATGGATTTTTACCAATCGTACCATAATGATATTAATGTTGTTGTGCTAACAGAAAATTATCGCTCACATCAGGCAATTTTGGATGCGTCGAGAATAATGATTGAGAAAAACCAGGAGCGTCTAGTTAATAAATTAGAGGGATTAAGCAAAGTGTTATCGGCAGCACATGCAGCGCGACAATTAATTACGGAACCGCTTATTATAGAATATCAAAATCCGGCACAGGAACATGCAGGTGTGTTGCTTGAAATAGAACAGCTGTTAGCAAAAGGAGTGCCTGCGGAAGAAATTGCCGTTTTATATCATAAACATGCTCAGGCAGAAGATTTGATTAATGTATTTGAAAAACGTGGACTTCCCTATCAGGTTAGAAAGAAAATTAATATTTTGGAAATACCACTGGTTAACCAAATGATTAATTTGTTAAAGTATATTAACGATGAATGTAGAAAAGCGCACAGCGGAGAATATATTTTATTTGAGATAATGCACTACCCGTTTTTTAACATTCATCCGCACGATATAGCAGCAATATCAGCATGGATTAGTTCGAAGCGCGACAGAACCATAACATGGCGCTCGGTAATTTCAGATTTTACTGTTTTAAGTACTATAAAGTTACGTAGCTACGACGCTATTGTAAAATTTGAAAAAAATAGTACAACCTGGTTACGCGAATCATTTAATTTAACACTGCAAATGTTATTCGAAAAAGTGTTAAACGAAAGCGGAATGTTGCAACATATATTAAAGGGAGAAAACAGGGTGTTTAACCTTGAGGTAATAACTACATTATTTGACCATATAAAATCAGAGGGACTTCGTTTGCCAAGACTCAATATGTATCAATATTTGGATACTTTACAACAAATGGAGATGCATGGAATAAAAATTGAAATTCAGAAATCAATTTCAAAAAAAGGTGGCGTTAATTTTATTACCACTCATTCCAGTAAAGGATTGGAATTTGAACATGTTTTTTTAATAGGCTGTAACAGCGACAAATGGGAAAAAGCGAGAGGAAATAATCAGAAGTTTTCGTTGCCAGATACGTTAACATTTACCGAAGGCAGCAATAAAATTGAAGGGCAACGACGATTGTTTTATGTTGCCATGACAAGGGCAAAACAGCATCTTGTAATATCTTATGCATCAAGTTCCAACGAAGGCAAAGTTGCTGAACCGTCATCGTTTATTGCAGAGTTAAAAGATGGAACAGGAATGGTGCAACATATTAAATCAATTCCTGAAGAAGTGCTCGCCGAATATAAAATTACTGCATTAATTGAATCACCGAAAGTGCAAATTGAATTGTTCGATAAAGATTATATCGCACAGCGCGTGGAACATTTTGTAATGAGCGCTTCGGCACTAAATAGTTATCTTGATTGTCCAATTAAATATTATTTCGAACGCATTGTAGGTGTTCCTGCGGCAAAAAATGACAGCATGTCGTTCGGAACTGCCGTGCATTACGCGTTGCGCAGAATGTTTGAACGTATGAAAGAATCAGACAAACAGCTATTTCCAACAATTGATATTGTGTTGCACGATTTTTTATATGATATGCGTAGAAATGAGGATTCGTTTACTGAAAAACAATTTCAAAACAGAATGGATTTGGGCAAGCAAGTGCTTACAACCTACTATGATAAATATATTAATCATTTTAATAAAGTGGTGGTAACTGAGTATCCAATTCGAAATGTAATTATGGAGAATGTGCCACTCACCGGTGTGTTTGATAAGGTAGAGTTTTGGGGTAAAGATGTAAATGTTGTAGATTATAAAACAGGTAATTCAGACAGAAGCAAGGATAAATTATATCCACCAAGTGAAAAAAATACAGATGGTGGTGATTATTGGCGACAAATAGTGTTTTATAAAATTTTGCTCGATAATCAGAAACTCAAGCCATGGAAAATGGTAAGTGGTGAAATTGACTTCTTAGAAAAGAATGAGCATGGCGAATTAGTTAAATTTAGATTTGAAATTGTTCAATCGGAAGTTGATATTGTGCAAACTCAGATTAAAGATGTTTATCAACGCATAAAAAATCTTGAGTTTACTACTGGATGCGGTAAAGAAGAATGTCGTTGGTGTAATTTTGTGAAGGATCTTCAACAGCAATAAAATATTTTCAAATTAATTAATAGTTTTTAGTAATGATAAAACAAAATTATACTGTACATCCTTGGCATGGTATTAGTCCAGGCGCTAATGCACCCGAATCGGTTACCGCATTTATTGAAATAGTACCTACCGATACGGTTAAATATGAAATAGATAAACATAGCGGATTTTTAAAAGTAGACAGGCCGCAAAAGTATTCAAATGTTTTACCCTGTTTGTATGGGTTTATTCCACAAACGTATTGCGGCCAAAAAATTGGTGATTATTGTTCAGAAAAAACTGGTCGTAAAGGGATTTTTGGCGATGGTGATCCGTTAGATATTTGTGTGTTTACTGAAAGAAATATCACACATGGAAATATTATTGTTCCTGCAATTCCAATTGGTGGTTTTAGAATGATTGACGGTGGACAAGCAGATGATAAAATAATTGCCGTAATGTACCACGATGAAATTTATTCGAGTTGGGATGATATTGATCATCTCCCATTGTCGTTAGTAGAAAGATTAAAGCACTATTTTCTTACTTACAAGGCTATGCCTGGTGCACCCAATAAAGCTGAGATTACGCATCTCTATAATAAACAGGAAGCACAAGCTATAATTAAAGCTTCGATGGAAGATTATTTTAACTTGATAAAAGAGTGAGGGAGAGAAATGTGCTAATTTGATAATGTGCAAATGTACCGATGTACCAATTTAACAACCTAAAATGTAATGTGCTGATGTGATAATTTAACAGCATATAATTAATTGGCGGTGAGGGTGTTTGGTGAATGATATTTGTTATTATGGCAATAGATTTTTTGATCAGCAATAAATGAGGTGTGCATGAAAAAATAAATTAAAATTATTTGCAGAACTATTTGTTATTATAAGGCACTTTTTAATGCGAGATTAATATGAGCCAGGTGATGTTCGCAGTGCCAAGCGTAGATGGCGGTATGTGTGTAAAGCGTAACTTCTTTGCCACTTGATGGATGAATAAAAGTTTTGTTGTAATCATCGCTATGCATTGATTTTAATATAGCCACCCACCTTTCGTGAACGCCTTCAATAATTTTAATGGATGAATTAATATTGAAATTTATACTGTCGCTTAAGTTTGCCCAATCGGACTCTTTGTATGCTTTAGCAATAGGCTTTTCTTCTGTAAGCGCTAATTTTAGTCGAATAATACTATTTATATGGCTATCTGCACAATGATGAACCACTTGACGAATTGTCCACCCGTCTGGACGATAAGTAGTATTTAATGCAGTATCAGACAGATTGATTGTAATGGCTTTTATTTTTTCAGGAAATGATTCAATGGTATCGATAAATGCTGATAACTGATTATCTGAAAATTCGGTTGGGGCGATAAATTTTCCTATGGGGTATTGAAGTTTTTGCATAGTTGCGGGTTTAATTGTATGATACAAATCTCTACATTTTTTAGTTCTGTAATTTTTTTTCTTAGAGTTACCTCAAATTTTAACCATTGCGTATCTTAGTGTTTTCAGTAAACCATTATTTAGCGACTTTATGCCGGAAAAAACAAGTTTATATGCACCATTATTAGTTGAAACAGCTTGGGAAGTATGCAATCAGGTGGGTGGAATTTATACCGTTGTAAGGAGTAAAGCTCCTGAAATAGTTGATAGGTGGACTGGTAATTATTGTTTGCTCGGGCCCCTGCTACAAACCAAATTGCCGGCCGAGTTTGAAGAGGTTTTTGATTTTGAGGATGATTTCGGGCAAGCTGTTTTAGCAATGCGGAAGCAAGGTTTTGAGCTGTATTACGGTCGTTGGTTAACCGACGGAAAGCCAAAAGTTGTATTAATTTCTCCCATGCAGGTTTACGACAAAGTAAAGGAAATTAGAACATCATTATTGCATGATCACAAAATAAATATTTTTAATCCTGACGACCTTTTGCAACAAGTAATTGCATTTGGTTACATGGTTACCCAATTTTTTATAACGCTTGAGTCGCAGCAAAAGGGTAATCCGATTATTGCACATTTTCATGAATGGATGACTGGTATGCCAATCGGTACCATCAAGAAGGATAAATTACGGATTAAAACAGTATTTACAACACACGCAACATTATTAGGTAGGTATATTGCTGGTAGCGACGATAATTTTTATCGCAATTTAAGTAATTACGATTGGCTTCAAATGGCGCAAAAGTTTAATATTGAACCTCAAACGCGTTTGGAACGATTAGCGGCAAACGATTGCGATGTGTTTACAACAGTAAGTGAAATTACAGGCAAAGAATGTGAGTTTTTATTAGGGAGAAAACCGGATATCATTTTACCAAATGGAATTAGTCTGCCTAGGTTTTTGGCAACGCACGAGTTGCAAAATTTGCACGGACAGTTCAGAAATAAAATTGATGAATTTGTGATGTCGCATTTTTTCCATTCCTATACATTTGATTTAGATAAAACGGTTTATTTTTTCACTTCAGGTAGATATGAATATCATAACAAGGGTTATGATGTTACGCTGGAAGCGCTGAGGCGATTGAATGAAAGGATGAAAAAAGAAAATACCGACAAAACGGTAGTCATGTTTTTTATCACAAAACGACCGTTCGATACCATTAATCCTTTAGTGCTGCAATCGCGCGCCGCAATGGACGATATTCAAAGTACTTGCGAAGAAATGTTAAAGCAGGTAAGAGAAAAACTGTTTAAGGCCGCAGCCTCAAATGTTGATCCGAATGTGCCTGAGTTAAATGATTTTATTGATGATTATTGGAAATTTCGCTATCGCAAACAAATACAAAGTTGGAAAAGCGATTTTTGGCCAATTGTTGTAACACATAATTTGAAAGATGATGCTGGCGATGAAATATTAAATTATTTACGCAGTCACGATTTAATTAATAAGCCAGGCGATAAAGTAAAAATGGTTTATCATCCCGATTTTGTTGCGGCAACATCACCATTGTTTGGAATGGAGTATCCTCAATTTGTAAGGGGATGTCACTTGGGTGTATTTCCAAGTTATTATGAGCCTTGGGGATATACACCATTAGAGTGCGTAGCACGAGGTGTTCCAGCGGTAACAAGCGATTTGAGCGGATTTGGAAATTATTGTCAAACAAAATTTCGGAATCTCGACGAAAAAGGAATTTACATCGTTAAGCGAAAAACAAAAACGTTCGATGAAAGCGCGGATGAATTATGTGAAATGATGTACAATTTTGTTCAACTAAGCCGACGTGAACGCATTATACTTAGAAATACTGTAGAAAGCTATGCTGAAAATTTCGATTGGAGCAATCTTGCTGCTAATTATGAGAAGGCATATAAGCTTGTGCTACAGGGTAAGTGAATAGATTGGTTTCGCCCGAAATAAAGATTAATAATAATAAATAAAAAGCCCCGTTACATCATGCAACGGGGCTTTTATAATAATGTAGTAATTACAATTTAACGATATTACCAGAAGTTACTGCATCACCAGCTACTACGCGATAGATATAATTACCTGCAGGAATTGCAGTTACATCTACATTGTAAGAGTGGTTACCAGCAGCTTCATTGCTGTTGTTAATTGTTAATACTTCCTGACCCATTAAGTTAACGATGCTGATAGCAACTTCGCTAGCATTTTGTAAGCTAAAGCTAATTGTAGCGTTAGTTGTTACAGGGTTTGGAGATACTGCAACAGCAGAAATAGGATTTACATCCTCAACACTTAAAACGATAGGGTCGCTACCATCACATCTGAAACAAGCATCCCAGCAGTATTGTAACATTATATCTGCATCAGGAATTACTAAAGCACGGTTGATGTTTCCACCGCCATCGTCAGTACCACAACCATTAGTTGCAATAGTGTTAGTTGTATCAGTTCCTTCGTTGGTTCCCCAGTCGTTGTTAACGAATTTGTAAGGCTGAGTCAAACCAATTGAAGATGTAGGATAAGTAACAATAATACCCCAAACGTTGCTACCCATGTCCGTTAAAGCACATGTAGGATCTGAAGGAGTCCAAGCAGCCATAGCAGCAGCACCATTCATTGCACCTGTAGCAGCGAAGTCGCCACCGATTCTGATTCCACCCGCACCCAACGTGTTGCCGGCAGCTAAATAGTTTGTAACGTCTACCATATAGGTAACATTTACCTGCGCATTAACCGCTCCAGCTACAAACAAAATTGAAAGTAAAGAGTAAATTTTTTTCATGTCTAATTAGTTTTTTTAAGCTTAAAAATAAAATTTCAGCATAAAGTTAAAGATTATTTTAATATGAAGGATTGATTTTTTAACAAGATTATTCTAAATGAATTCAATTATGTACAGTCAACTAGCCGCCTATTTTTCCCAAAATAAATATGCCGATTGCGTTTCCTTGAGTAGCACCATTATATAATGCTGCATGGAAATGAATACCTGCGTATAAACGACTGACACTAGCCTCGTTAGCAGCAGCATTAAATGAATTAAATGCCCTTGGAGCAAATCCGTAAGCGGTTAAAATGGAATCGGTAAACACCAAATTGTCGCCAATACAATAAGTAAGGATTGTTGCACATGCGGCTGAAATTGTGCTATGCCCAGAGCTGTACTCAGGAAAAGCGGGTGTGATTATATAAGGCTGCCAGGCTGGATTTATATACTTTTTAATGTAAGTTTCGGGCCTCACTATATTTGTCGCGTATTTAATATGCCAGCATGCAATAAACGCATCGGCCATAGATAGTGATGCAAGCGCATAAATATAGGCTGCTTTTATAGACGATATTTCTTGGTTTTGCATTACAGTGCGAGCAATACTTAGCCAATGGCCAGCAGGAGAAATCTTTTTCTTGCCAAGCTGTAAATGCCCGACATAAGCAATTGAATAAGGGTTGTCATCCCAAAAATCAGCAATTGCTTTTTGTTCGGCAGTTAAATTATTGATTGTGCTATATACTTCTAAAGCTTCTTTATAAAACAAAGAATTTGTATCTGTGCTAAAAGTTGGCGCTGGCAAAATGTTGTTTATGGTTGTTTCATCAATCACAAATGTGCGTAATTCGCCCCAATATGGCTCAACGGCGTTTTCGTAATCGGGACCAGTTGGTTGCCATGCAAAAGGTTCATTAATTAATGTGTACCGGGTTTTTAATCGTGTGGCATCATAATTATCAGATTGCGACCATTTAATAATGCTCTCGCTAATTGATTTTGCATAAACAATTGTTTGATTAAGGTCCTTAATATTTTTTGTATAATCGTAATTATTAATTAGCATTTCAATTTTTTCGTTTAAAATACGCTCGCTGTAAATAAAATGTTGAGCGGTGAAATAACAAGCAAGTATTCCTGCCGCATCAAAATCAATTTCATTTGCTTTTTCTGGCATTTGCATAACGGGCATTTCATTTAATTTGCCATGAAAGGTGCTGTATTGCGCATATCCCTGTTCCATAGCCTCATATACTGCAATTGCTGTGTAGGCATATATTCTGGCAGCGGCAGGCGCTGAAAACACATCGTGCACAATTACATCAGTAACATCTTTAAACGCACTATGAATAGTAGTTTGAGCGTTGAGCTTGATTGTGAAAAAAAATAATATTGCGAGTAAATATTTCAAGCTACAATAATAATTATTTTAGGATTAAAATTGACTATAAATATTGAGCAGATGCCAAGCAATGTTAATTATTCTACAATACCAATTGTTGCCAAAGTAAATGGCGTACCAACCATTCTAACATTGTTAGGAATTTTTCCGATAGTTCCCGATATTATTACAGTTATTCCTTCCCGCTTAAACGCTTCAGGTAATAAAACTGGCAAATATCGTGTCATATCATTTTTGCCATTTTCTACTTCAATGATATAAGTACCAGCTACTAATTTAATTACTCCTTTTGTTTCTGGTAAAAAACCGATTGAGTCGAATGGAAATAAATCTTTTACAGCGTCTTGTAATAAATTAGCGTCAAAAGCTTGTGTAGATTCTGCCCTTATTTCTTTTATTTTAATTGGTGTCCCCATCATTCGCACGTTTGGGTCGTGTTTAAGAATGATGGCGCTAAATGTAATTTCAGTATTCGCAATTTTAAAATCGTCTGGTAAAAAATCAGGGATATATCGCTTGGTTTCACCATTTAAAGTTTGGGTTATGAGATAAACATCGCTAATTAATATAATTGAACCTGCGCAATTTTGGAGGTAGCCGATAGAGTCTGAATTGGTTTGTGCAACAGGTTGTTTTTCATTACTGATTGCCTCCCCGGCTCCAGGATCTGGCTTGGTGCGATAAAGAATACGAATCATGCTTAATTTTAAAGGAGTTCCTGCTAGTTTTACATTCATTGGTATTCTGCCAAGGGCTCCTTCAAAAACAACTTCCTGATTATTTATGCAATATTTTTCGGGCAGATTAACAGGTAGATAAAATTCGGCAAAATTGCCCTTATCTACTTTAATTACCCAAGTGTCGTTTTTAATAACAACAATGCCAATTTCCATACTTTTTACGCCAATCGAGTCAAACTCAATGTCTTGAGCCGAAATGCTGAAGCTGATTGTTGATAACAGTAATAATGTAAATACTTGTTTCATAATTAATTGTGTGGCTAAAATTATACCAAATTGTGTAAATATTAGCATTTGTAGCCCTTGTGGCAATAGTTTAACTTTACTTAATGAAATATTTTACTCTAATAATGAGCTTATTGATAGGCTTATCTTCTAAAGCCTAGAATTGGGCCTTGTTTCCATTTCAGCAACATAGCGATGTCATTATGAATTACGGATTATCTGATTAAGTGCAAACTGTCACGCCAGATGCTATCCTAAATGATATTGATGCACAAATAA
>Ga0105044_10001217_pt1 | contig 34062 bp, 31 predicted proteins | sample MAT01_FD_78092 | JGI IMG/M metagenome (GOLD analysis project Ga0105044, IMG submission 78092) | Freshwater microbial communities from Lake Fryxell liftoff mats and glacier meltwater in Antarctica - MAT-01 | ecosystem: Environmental > Aquatic > Freshwater > Ice > Liftoff microbial mat | place...
ACGACACGGTGATGGACACATAAGGGGGGCTGCTCCGAAACGGACGGGGCGCCGGCGCTCGCTGCCGGCAGAGTCCTTCGATACAGTATGCGAATTCAGGGGATAATCCCCTCTCGGCGGGTGGCCACTTCAGGAAAATGCACGTGGCGGACGATGCTGACACCGCTCGCTGGCGGCGGGCTCGCGACATCTTCGACGTGCTGGTCGATCTGCAGCCCGCCGACCGGAGCACGCTCCTGGACCAGGCCTGCGGCATGGATGTCAAGCTCCGCCACGACATCGAGTCGTTGCTGCGCTTCGACCAGTCCACGGCCGACCCGATTGAGCATGCGGTGGTCGGGGCCGCCCACGCGGTGGCGCAGGAATCGGGGTGGGCCAGCTACCTCACCGTGCCCGAGTCGATCGGCCGCTACCGCGTGATCGCGCGGCTGGGGGAAGGCGGGATGGGCGAGGTGTTCCTGGCGGAAGACGCCACCCTGGGCCGCCAGGTAGCGGTGAAGCGGCCGGGCGCCCGCCTGGCCGGCAATCCGTCAGCGCGCGCGCGGTTGTTTCGCGAAGCCCGCGCCGCCGCCACGCTCAACCATCCGCACGTGTGCGTCGTCTACGAGGTCGGCGAAGACGCCACCGGCCGGCCGTTCATCGCGATGGAGTTCGTGGACGGCGAAACGCTCGCGGCCCGCATCCGCCGCGGTCCGCTCTCGCTCGACGAACTCGTGGCCATCGGCCGCCAGGCCGCGAGCGCGCTCGACCAGGCCCACGCCAAGGGCGTCGTGCACTGCGACCTGAAGCCCTCCAACATCATGCTCACCGCGCACGGCATCAAGCTCGTGGACTTCGGGCTCGCCAGCATCGACGGGCAGGGCGACGCGCACCCTGGCGCCGTGTCGCCTGAGCCCGCCGTGCCCGGTCCGCTCACCCGCACCGACATGCTGGCCGGCACCGTGCCCTACATGAGCCCCGAGCAGGTGCGCGGGGATGCACGCGACCCCCGCACCGATGTCTACTCGCTGGCGGTGGTGCTGTTCGAGTCGGCCACCGGCCGGCTGCCGTTCGACGGTGCCACTGCGCCCGTGATGCGCCAGGCGATCCTTGCGGATGTGCCGCACCGGCTCGAAGCGATGCGTCCCGATCTGCCGCCGCAGCTCGGCGCGCTGGTGGCGCGGGGGCTGGCTCGGAACCCGGCCGATCGCTTCCAGCGCGCGCACGATCTTGGCGAGGCCCTGGCCGCGCTGACGGCCGTGTGACGCCGGCGCGACCTCAGAGGCCCGCGAGTTCGCGCTTCAGCCAGGCGCGCGCGTGGCGCAGGTCGCGATCCACGGTGGCCTCCGAGATGCCGAGCATCTCGCCGATCTCGGGATAGGTCAGGCCGCCGAAGTAGGAGAGTTCCACCACCTGCGCCTGACGCGCGTCGAACCCTTGCAGACGCGCCAGGGCGTCGTCGAGCGCCAGGACGTCGACCGGATCCGAGAGCGGCGCCGCCACGCCGTCGGTGAGCGTGACGTGCAACTCGTCGCCGCCGCGCTTCTGCGCCCGGCGCGCCCGTGCCCACTCGACCAGGATGCGCCGCATCACCCGCGCCGCCACGCTGAAGAAGTGCGTGCGATTGCGCCAGTCGACCTCGGCGTCGGCGAGCCGCAGGTAGGCCTCGTGCACGAGCACCGTGGGTTGCAGCGAATGGCCCGGGCCCTCGCGCCGTAACTGCCCGCGGGCGAGCCGCCGCAGCTCGCCGTAGACGAGCGGAATCAGGCGGTCGTAGGCGGCCTGGTCGCCCCGGCGCCATTCATCGAGCAGCTGCACGACCTCGGCGGAATCGTCCATGGTCAGTGCTGCCGCGCCAGCTGGCCGCAGGCCGCCGCGATGTCCTGCCCGCGCGGGGTGCGCACGAGCGCGCGCACGCCGTGGCCCTGCAAGCGATCGCGGAAGCGCCGCACGGTGGCAGGCGACGAGGCGCGAAGCGGATTGCCGGGAAACGGGTTGTGCGGAATCAGGTTCACGTGCGCCCGCAGTCCGGCCAGCAGCGCCGGCAGCCGGTCGGCGTCGGCGTCGGCGTCGTTCACGCCGTCGAGCATCACGTACTCCATGAAGTAGCGGCGCTTTGGGTGCACCACGGCATCGGCCCGCATGATGCGGAAGAGCTCGGCGAGCGGCCAGCGCCGCGTCTGCGGCATGATGCGTTCGCGCTGCTCGTCGCTCGTGCCATTCAGCGACAAGGCAAAGCCGACGTCGCTCTCGCGCAGGAAGCGCTCCATGCCGGGTCCGATGCCCGAGGTGGACACCGTGATGTGGTCGGCGCCAAGCAGTGGCGTGGGCGCGCCGGTGAGCACGGCGATAGCGGCCAGCACCTGGTCGAGGTTGTCCATCGGCTCGCCCATGCCCATGAACACCACGTTGCGCGGCAACGCACGCGCGTCATGCGCGGCCACCAGGTACTGCAGCACGATCTCGTCGGCGGTCAGATTGCGCCGGAAGCCGATGTCGGCCGTGGCGCAGAAGGTGCACGCCCGGGTACATCCCACCTGGCTCGACACGCACACCGTTTCACGGGCGCGGCCGGGAATCCACACGGTCTCGACGGCCTGGTCGTCGCCGGTGCCGCCGAAGGCAATGGCGTACTTGGTGGTGCCGTCACCTGCGGCGTCGCGGCGCGCGACGCGCCACGCCGGCACGTGAAACCCGGCACGGGCCTGCTGCCACACGGCCTGGCTCACGCCGGCCAGCGTGTCGGGCACGCGGACGGCGGGCGGCGCCGCATGCAGGGCCCGCAGCGCGGCCAGCGCCCGGGTGCGGCTGTGCAGGGCACCGGTCATCTGCGCCAGGGTCGCGCCGTAGAGCGGCAGGGTCGGATTCATTGGGAAGGGCGGAGCCATGGGAGACGGCGCGGGCGCCACCCACCAGCGGGCGGTCACCCCAGCACTCTTGTAACGATACCAAGGGCGGCGGCCGTCATGACGAACTGAAGCCACGCTTCGGGCCGGGTCCGCAGGAACAGCGTGGCCAGGCCGGCCAGGGCCATGCCCGCCGCGAGACAGCGTGGATAGAACTCCACCAGTGTCGGCTCGGCGGCCCGTGGCGGTGCCAGGCGCCGCCCGGCGTCGATCACCGTATTGGCGATGTCGCGATCGGGGTCGCGGTCGAGTTCGAAGTAGTGCCCGCCAGCGCTCTCGGCAATGCGCATCAGCGAGGCGCGATTGAGCCGCGAGATCGCGTGGGGCGCGGGCTCTTCGGTGGGTGCCACCTCCACCTCCGGCAACCAGTCGCCCGCCAACGTGCCCACGCCAATCACGAAGATCGGCACCTTCGCGTCGCGCGCCCGGTCGATCGACCGCGCCACTTCCCCACTCCAGGCCTCGCCGTCCGACAGCAAGAGGAACACGCGCGCGTTCGGCGAGACGCCGTGCAGTTCCTGGTCCTTGTCCAGGATGCGCAGCCCCCAGGCCACGGCCTGCTCGAGATCCGTGTTCCAGGTGGTGTCGTCCTCGAGCGGAAAAGGCGGCCGCGCGCCCAGATGATCGAGGAAGAAGAACACCGTGTTGGGGTCGCGCGTGAGACGAATCTGCGGCGTCGCGATGTGCGCGAACACGGCCAGCGCCACCCGATCGTCGTCCCAGCTCAGCGCGTCGCCCAAGCGGCGCACGAACGCCATCGACCGCTGCCAGCGGCTGCCGTTCATGTCCGTGACGTGCATCGATGCCGACGCGTCCTGCAGCACCACGATGTCCACGCCGGCCCGACGCACCGTGGTCGTGACGCCGCGCGGCCGTGCCACGGCCAGCACGAAGCACGCGGCGGCGGCGATGAGACACAACCACGCGGGCAGCGATCCCGCGACCCGATGCCGTTCGCGCGTGGGCAGCGTGCGGGCGGCGCGCAGCGCGCGCACCTCCGACCAGCGCACGGCGAGGCGCCAGGCCCACACGCCGGCCAGCGCAGCGGGCAGCGCCAGCAGCCACAGCGCGCCGGGAGCACCGAAGGTCACCGCCACTAGCCCTTGCGCTTGATGGTGCTGCCCGGGGTGGCCTCGGGCTGCGCCTCGCGGTCGCCGAAGTCCATCGGCGCGATCGTCTCGAACTCCTCCGCCTTCACGTCAGGCGGCGGCGCACTGGCCGCGCCGTGCACCGTGACCGCGCCGCGCGGCCGCGCCAGGCCGGGCGTGTCGGCCGACGGACGGGTGCGGCCCGCCACGCGGGCCCGGGCCACGACGTCGCGCGTGCGGGACACGAACTCGTAGTTCCAGGCCGCATCGACGTTGGTGGGGTCGAGCGTGAGCACCTCGCCGTAGGCCTCGCGCACCGCGTCGAGCTGCGCGGCCATCGCCATGCCGGGCTCACCGGACCTGCGCGCCACGCGGTAGGCGGCGTTGACGGCCGCGAGCCGCACCGCCGCGTCGGGCGAGCCGCCACGCGTGCGCACGAGGTCGTCGTAGCGGGCCAGCCAGTAGTCGCCCGTGGCCTTCTGCTGCGCGCCCGTGTCGGTTGCCGTGCGCAGCGCGGCCGGCAGCCAGCGCGCCAGCGATGTCAGCCGCGACGGTGCCTCGGGCGCGGCCAGGTCGTTCTGCAGCATGACGAGCTGCTGCCACACGCCCGCCACCGCCTCCAGGCGGCGTGACTCGGCCCAGCACAGCACGGCACCCGCGATGAGCAGCGCCGACATCACTAGCCGACCCAGGATGTTCGTCATGGAACCTCTCACGGAAACGTCGAGAACTGCGGCACGGTCAGCCGCAACGCCGCGGCCAGCAGGAAGCAGGCGGCCGCACCCAGCGCCAGCAGCGCGAAGCGCGGCTGCCGGCTGGTGTACTTGGTGACTTGGATGACGCCCTCGGCAGCGCGGTCGATGTCGTCTACGGCGTCGAGCAGCGACTGCTCGTCGCGCGCCACGTAGTAGCGGCCGCCGGTGCGCTCGACCGCCGCCTGCCACTGCGCGTCGGGAATGCCGTCGCCGAACGCCTTGCCGTAGTTGGTGCGCACGAAGAACAGCGGGATGCCGTTGTCGACCGCGCTCTTGAGGATGTCGTCGAGGCTGCGGCCGTGCACGAGCGACGTCGTATCCTCGCCGTCGGTGAAGATCACCATCAGGTTGCCCGACGCCTCGAGGAACTTGAAGGCCTTGAAGATCTCGATGCTCTGTTCGATGGCGCTCGCAATCACGGTGCCGGGATCGGGGAAGAGCGAGAACTCGATCGGGTCGCCGATGAGCGCGATGCTGAGCAGCAGGTTGTCGTAGTCGCTCGTGAACGGAGTGATGACGTAGGCGCGATCGCCGAACTCCACGAGCGCCATCAGATCGTTGTACTTGCCGGCGCGGCGCAGTTCCACGAAGCGCTTGGCGGCAGCCACGGTGGTGAAGAAGGCCGCCTCGGTCTCCGAGCGGGTGTTGAGCGATCCCGCCTTGAAGGAGGTCTGCATGCTGTCGGAGGCATCGATCATCAGCGCGATGCGGCGGCCGGGGTAGGTGACCGTGTTCGAGACGAGCGCAGTGAACGGCTCGGCCAGCGCCAGCAGGGCCAGCGGCAGACCCAGGCCGGCCAGTACGATGGGCAGGTGGCGCGTCCAGGCCAGGGGCGAGCTGCGCGCCACGCCGAAGAGCGCGGGCACGGCGACCGTCTCCGTGGCGGGACGCGCGCCGAGCGACACACGGGCCGCCAGCACGACCAGCGCGAGCCCGGCCACGGCGGCGGCGGCGATCAGCGGATCGTCGCGGTAGGCGTACTGCACGCCGTCGGTCGCCATGGCGCGCCAGTCGGCGGTCAGGCTGACCACCAGCCCGCGCAGGGTGGCGAAGTCCATCAGGCTTCCGGCGCCCCTGCCGCGGGCGTGGCCGGACGGAACCACTCGCGCGGCGCCCACAGCCGCTCGCGCGCCACGTCACGGGCGATGTCGCGGGCCGCCGCGATGGCCTCGTCGATCGGCGCGCGTAAGTCGAGACTCGCGTCCGCCACGTAGTGTGCGCGGGTCAGCGCGTCGAGGCTGTCGCGCAGCCGCTCCAGGCGGGCGCGATCGGTCGCTGATGCGTCAGCGGGCAGCGCCGTGAGGGCGCGACCGATGGCGGCGCCGGTGACGTGTGCGGTGAGTGCGGTGCGCGCGCGGCGCAGGCGACGCTGCACCAGCAGCCGTCCCTCCGGCACCGGCTCCGTCGGGCCGAGGCGTGCCTGACGCACGCCGTCGCGCATCACGGCCGCGGCCGTGAGACGCACGGCGCCGTGGGCCTCGGTGAGGGTGTCGGGCGTCCAGCCAGCCGCCGCGGACTCGCGGGCCAGCCGGTCGAGCACACTGGCCGCGTGCTGCAGCACGAGGCGATCCGAGAGGCGTCCGGGCACCTTCGTGCGGCCCGCGCGCAGACGGCCGAAGGCCGGCGTGAGCGCCCCGAGCGCGGCCACGAGACCGAGCGCGCCGAGCACCAGGGCGGCGGCCCCGAACGCGCTCGCGCGAAAGCGCAGCGTGTCGATGCGGGCCAGGCTCGCCTCGGCACTGTCGCGGATGTCGTCAGCATCGGCCGGCACTTGCGACACGACGCGAATTGGAAGCTGCGGCATCAGGTGCACGAGATCCCGCCCGGCCAGCGCAGCGTCGGCGCCGATCTGGCTCTGCACGCGGTAGGGAATCGCCAGCGGCGGCAGCTTCACGTCGCGGCCGATGACGTCGGCGCCGAGCAGCCGCAGCTGGTAGACGTACTGGAACAGGCGACGGTCGGCGGCGCGCACGTCGGGCGGATGGCTGCCAGAGACGATCTCGAAGGGCATGAGCTGCACCGACGCCACCGACAACCGCGATTCGTCGGGTACGGCGCGCACGGTCGCCGACTCGAGCACGGCGCACGTGAGCGTCACCTCGATGATCTCGCCCACGCGCGCGGCGCCCGGCGAGGCCCGCCACCAGCACTGCAGCGGCGCCTCGTTCGACAGCGCGGCCAGGGGACCGGCGGCGCCCCCTGCGGGCGGAACGGGGGGCGGAGGCGCGGGTTGCGCGCCGCTCACGGCCGCCAGCCCCAGCGCCGCGGTGAGTGCGAGCACCAGCCGGCGTCGCCTCATCGCGCCACCTTTCTGAGCCGCCGCTCGGCCACGAACTCGGCCAGCGCCAGGTCGCCCTCGGCCTGGTCGGGCCCGAGCAGAATCACATCGAGGTCGGCCTCGCGGGCCTGCCGCGTCACCTCGGCCTGCCAGGCGCGAGCCCGGTCACCCAGGTCGCGAAAGGCGCGCCGCGACAGCACCCGCGTGCCGCCGTCTTCGACGTCGCGCACGGTGATCCAGCCCGACGACAGCGGCGGCGCCGCGTAGGCAAAGGCGCTGTCGACCATCACCAGGAACACGTCGTGCGTGACATTCACGTAGACCAGGTCGTCGATGAGCGCCCGCGCGTCGTCGAAGAGAAAGTCGGAGATGACGGGCACGAGCGACGGCGCGCGCAGGCTGCCCGCGAGCGCCGAGCCGATGCCGCGCTCGCCGCTGACCGGCTCGAGGCCGCGGCGCGCCTCGTAGGCCTCGAGACAGTGCACCACATGGCCCCGGCCGGTGCGCGCGGGAATTCCCGCCACCTGCGCGAAGCCGCGATCGAAGGTGAGCAGACCGAAGCGGTCCTGGAAGAACGCCGCCGACACGCCAATCGTGGCGAGCGCGCGCGCCACGACCGCGCCGATCGGCGTGCCGTCGGCCCCGCAGCGCGTGGAGAGCGACGCGTCGGCCACGGCCAGCACCGTGACGGCGCTCGGCTGGTCGAACTCGCGCACGACGAGCGGCGAGAAATTCGTGAGCGACGACTGGGCCCAGTCGATGGCCGAGAAGCGGTCGCCGGCCTGCCAGTCGCGCAGCCCGACGAAGTCGAAGCCGGCTCCGTCAGCGCGGCTGCGGTGCTCGCCCGTGGTGCCGCGGGCCAGGCGCTTCAACACCAGCAGCTCGATCCTGGTGAGTGCGTTCAGGTCCACGAACGAGGTGGCGGCCGGCGCGTGCGTCATGGGATCGGCACTTCCGCAATCACGTCGGCGATGACGGCATCGACCGTGAGCCCGTGCGCGGCGGCGTGCGGCCCCAGCCAGAGGCGGTGGCCGAGCACGAAGGGGGCGAGGGCCTGGATGTCTTCGGGATAGACCTCGGCGCGGCCGCCTTGCAGCAGCGCCCATGCCTTGGCCAGGCGGCTCCAGCAGATGATCGCGCGAGGCGAGGCGCCCAGATCGACGCCGCGTTCGACCAGCGCCGACGGCGAGTGTTCCAGCCAGTCGGTCTGCGGGTCGCGTGGCCGGGTGGCGCCCACGAGCCGCTGCACGTAGCGGCCCAGACTCTTGTGCAGGAACACCCGATCGCCGATCAACCCGCGCAACTGGATGATGCGTTCCTTGGTGAGCAACGGGCGCAGCGTCATGCGCTTGAAGTCGAAGTCGACGAGCTTCTCTTCCTGCTCCTTCGGCAGATAGCCGATCTGCACCATGGCCGCGAAGCGGTCCGTGGCGGCTTCCGAGAGCGGGAACGTACCCTGGCCGAGCTCCACCGGATTCATCGTGGCGATGGCGAAGCTGAAGGCCGGCAGGTCGTAGGTGTCCTTGCCCACCGTGATGGTGCGGTCCTGCAGGCCCTCGAGGAAGGCGCTCTGACTCTTGAGCGGGATGCGGTTGATCTCGTCGAGCAGGATCACTTCGGCGGAGGCCATCGGCCCGAACTCGGTGACGAGCTGACCGGTGGCGGGATTGATCATCTGGAAGCCCACCACTTCGGTGGGCTGCAGATCGGCGCGGCCCTGGATGCGCGCGAACTTCGCGTCTGAGATGGCGGCCAGGATGACGCCGAAGAAGGTCTTGCCCACGCCCGGCACGCCGCGCAGGAGCAGGTTGCCGGCATTCACCTGCCGCTCCGACCGCTTGTCGTAGGTGGTGGGAATCTCGGACATCAGCACCACGTTGGCCACGGCCTTGGCCGTGTCGTAGCCCACGAGGGCACGGGCACCTTCGGCGAGAACAGCGTGATGGAAGTCGAGGGCTTCCTGCAGATCGGCGTGCATGCGGCGGGCGGTCGTGAGCATCCTACTACGTCGCCGTGCTCACCTCGGCGAGCGCCGGCGAGGGGCGAGCGGCGAACCACTCGACACCGGCGCGCGCGGGGAAGCGACGGGCGTAGGCGGCGAGCCACTCCGCAGCGAAGGCCTCGACATCGGCGGTGTGCACGAGCGCCCACGCGCTGCCGCCAAAGCCCGCGCCGAAGCTGGTGGCGCCGTAGGCCCCGCAGGCGCGGGCCAGCGCCACGAGCGCGGTCGTCTCTGGTACCTGATTCTCGAGCAACGCCTCGGCATCGTGCTGCGAGGCGTCGGACAGGCGCCCGATCGCGGCCACGTCGGCATCAGCGCAGGCCCGAACGGCGTCGGGCACACGGCCATCCTCCGCTACGAAGTGCGCGAGACGCCGGAGCAGCCCCTCGGGCGTGAATCCGTCGGCGGGGGCCGCCGACACCCGCGCGCGCAATTCCTCGAGGGCGCCGGGCCGCGCGAGCGCTTGGGCCAGCGAGGTGGCCGGGGCCGTCTCACCGCGGTTCCAGCACGCCAGCAGCGCCCGCGCCGACAGGGCTGCCCGGTTGAAGCGGTCTTTCACCGAGCCCGCCTTGTCGGCGTGCACGCCGCTCGACGCCACCACGAAGGTCCATTGCGGCGGCAACGGCGTGGCGCCCAGGGGCGTGGCCGGCATGAAGCGGAACTGACTGACGTGGCCGGCCCGGCACGCCATGATGGCGGTGTGGTCTTCGCTGCCGCCGTGCGTGCCGACACCGGCCGTGCCGCGCAGGGCGCCGAATTCCAAGCCGTTCTCGATGCAGCCGAAGTACGACGCCACGTCTGCGGTCGAATGAAGCGCGGCCTGCCATTCGCTGCGCTCGGCCAAGCCGGCCCGGGCTGCCAGGGCCGTGGCTACGCCCACGACCAGCGCGCTCGAACTCGACATGCCCGCGGCCCGCGGAAGATCGCTCGCGAACACGAGGTCGAGGCCGAACTCGGCGCCGGGAAAGTTCTCGGTCAGCCGGCGCGCGACCACCTGCACGTACGACGCCCAGCCGGTGAAAGTGCGCGTCGCGTCAGCCGGATCGATATCCGCGGCCACGTCCGCGCGCACGTCTCTGACCCGCACGCGGCCGTCGCTGCGGGGTCCGGCGGCCACGGCGAAGCCGCGCGGCACGGCGGCCACGAGGGTGCGGCCACCACCGTAGTCGGTGTGCTTGCCGAACACCTCGAGGCGGCCGGGCACGAACCACGACCAGGTGGCAGGCACCCCCGCCTGCGCCGCAAACGCCGCCCGCACGCGCTCGACGTGCACCGCGCGCGACACCGCGTCGTCGGCCGCCATGCCGAGCGACGCGAGCTGGTCCGCCACCTTCACAGGCGCGGCTCCCGCGCCGCGAGCCGCGCACTGACCACGCCGATGTCGGCGCGGCTCGTGAGATCCAGCACCGGGCCGCTCGCCGTGAGCACGCGCACCGGCGTGCCGTGCGCGACAGCCAGCATGACGGCGTCGGGCAGTTCGTACTCCCCGCGCGGCGACGGCGCCACGGCGTGGCACGCGGCCAGCACGGACGCGTCGAAGCGCCACAGGTTCATGCTGATGAGGGTGTCGGGCGCCGACGCTGACAGGTCGGCGGTTGGCGGCTTCTCGCGCAGCCCGGTGAGCCAGCCACGCTGGTCCACCTCGACGGCGGCAAAGCGCGCCACGCGGGCCACATCGAACCCGCTGTCGTGCACGAGCGAGGCGCGCGTAAAGGCCGACAGGCCGCAGGTGTCGAGATCGACCAGCGCGCCGACGGCGTCGGGCGGGTAGAGATTGTCGCCGTTCACGACCAGGAAGGGCCGGGTGCCAACGACGGGTGCTGCTGCCGCCACCGCGGCGGCGGTGCCACCCGGCTCGGCCTGCACGGCGAAATGCACGCGGAGACGGGCGCAGCGGTCTGGCGCGTAGCGAGCGCGCATCGCCTCGTGGTCCGGCGCCACCACCAGGCAGGCGTCGGTGCAACCGGCGTCGGCCAGGGCGCTCAGGGCGTAGTCCAGGAAGGGCCGGGGCGTGCCGGCGCCCACCGGCATCAGCACCTTGGCGCCCGCGTCGGCCGCCGCCTGTTGCGCCGCGCTGAGCGTCGCGCCCCCATCGGGCCGCTGCATGCGCCGGCCGCTGCCGCGCGCCAGCACCACGGCCATCATTGGGCCCACATGCGCGACACCGACCGCCACATGACCGCGCCGCTCGCGACCAGCAGCACCGTCGCGATGACCGCCTGCGACGTGCGGCCCATGAGCAGCAGACCCACGCCGAAGAGCGCGCTGTAGACGAACACGCAACTGGCCGCCCAGCCGACGAACGCGGCGTGCAGATCCTCGGACGGCGCCAGGTCGCCGCAGGCGCGCCGCACCCCGGTCCAGCCCGGGCCCGACGGCCGCGCCAGCGTGTAGAAGCGTCGCAGGGTGGCCGCGTCGGTGGGCTGGGTGAGGAAGGTGGCCGCCAGCCACACGGCGGTCGTGACCGCCACCGTGACGATGAGCGAGAGATGCGAGGGAATGGTCACGCCGTTGCGCTCGAGCACGAGCAGCCCCACGGCGAGCACGAACGAACTCGCCATGGCCGCAATCTCGCTCCACGCGTTGATGCGCCACCAGAACCAGCGCAGCAGATAGAGCAGGCCGGTGCCGGCGCCGATCGACAGCAGCAAGTTGAAGGTGCCGCGGGCCGATTCCAGCACCAGCGTGAGCAGCCCTGCCGCAATCATGAGCAGTGCGGTCACGAGGCGCCCGGCCATCACGTAGTGCCGCTCGGTGGCGTCGGGCCTGAGGAAGCGGCGATACAGGTCGTGCACGAGATACGACGTGCCCCAGTTGAGGTGCGTCGAGATGGTGGACACGTAGGCCGAGAGCAACCCCGCCACCATCACGCCGAGCATGCCGGGCGGCAGGAACGTGAGCATGGCCGGGTAGGCCATGTCGTGACCCACGAGCGCGGGGTCGACGTGCGGCAGGGCGCGACGGATGTCGGCCACCTCGGGGAACACCAGCATCGAGGCCAGGGCCACGATGATCCACGGCCATGGGCGCAGCGCGTAATGCGCCACGTTGAAGAAGAGGGTACCGGCCATCGCGTCGCGTTCCGACTTGGCCGCCAGCATGCGCTGGGCGATGTAACTGCCACCGCCGGGCTCAGCGCCCGGATACCACGTGGACCACCATTGCACGGTGAGCGGCACGATGAAGATGGGCAGCGCCACGGTCCAGTCCGACAGATCCGGCACGAAGGCCAGCGTCTTGGTATCGATCTTCGAGAACAGACCGTCGAGTCCGCCCACGGCCGGGTGCCGCAGCGCGTAGACCGCGGCCGCGAACGAGCCGCCCAGGGCGATGCCGAACTGGATGAAGTCGGTGACGAGCACGCCCCACAGGCCTGAGGTGGCCGCAAACGCCACGTTGATCACGCCGCACACGAGCAGCGTCTGGCCGACTGGCCAGCCGAGCAGCACGTTGGCGATCTTGGCGGCGGCCAGATTCACCGACGCCATGATCACCACGTTGAAGACCACGCCCAGGTAGACCGCGCGGAAGCCGCGCACCCACGTGGCCGCAGGGCCCGAGTAACGCAGCTCGTAGAACTCCAGATCGGTGAGCACGCCAATCCGCCGCCACAGCCGGGCGTAGAAGAACACCGTCGTCATGCCCGTGAGCAGGAACGCCCACCACACCCAGTTGGCCGCCACGCCGCCCTGCCGCACCAGGTCGGTGACCAGGTTCGGCGTGTCGGTACTGAAGGTCGTGGCCACCATCGACACGCCGATCAGCCACCACGGCGCCGCCCGGCCCGACGTGAAGAACTCGGCGGTGCTCGACCCGGCCCGGCGCGCCAGCCACACGGCCGGCGCGAACGACAGCGCGAGCGAGACAGCGACGATGATCCAGTCGAGCGAGGTCAGCTGCATCGGCTACACGCCCACGAGATCGAGTGCCTGGTTGGTGCGCCAGCGTCCGCGCGTGAAGTCGGGCACGTCCATGGTGCGGGCGCGGGTCGTGGTGGACCGCATGCCCGGCTCCACCACTGCGCTGAGCGAGGCGGCGTCATTGGGTGGCGTCATCGGGGCGTCATTGGGCGGATCCGGAACGCGAACGGTGGCGAAATGCTACACCCGCTCGCCTGGCTCCGGGTAACGCAGTGGCGCGACCAGCATCCGGTCACGAACTCAGGCGGTCACAGGATCTCGAGCGATCACTCCATGCTCAGTCAGCTCCGCAGCAAGGTCGACCAGCGGCACCGCGCGCGCCCGGTCGCCCAGGGTGAAACGGTGCTGCCCGGGATGCACGACGACGAGGCGATCGAGGCGCAACGCGTCGACCGAGGAGCGCATCGAAACCGTGAAGGTTGGAGATGCGGTGTACTTGAACTCGAAGCCGGGCGAATTCGGCCGCATTCCACACCTGACTGCCCGTAATGGTGGGCAAGCATCCGCCAGAACCGCAGCAGCGCCTGCGGCTCGATCTGGATGCCGAACGACCGCGCGTCGTGTTCAAAGAACGTGCGCGCGACGTTCCGCCTCCACGCGAGGCTCTGCACGTGCGAATTCGCGGTGAACGAGCGTGGGAGTCCACCTCGCATCCACAACCTGGTGAGATGGTCGGCGCCGACCTCGGCGATCGACAAACCACCAGTAGGTCTGCTGCGCCTGCTGCCCGGTCGTGCTGATGTTGAAGATCCACTGCTGGCCCGGGTTGTCCGCGTCCTACGCGGGGGATGCGGGCTTCGTGTGGCTGCCGACCGGTAGCGTCGACACGACAAGACTGGCCGCGCCGGTGACTGTCAGCGGCACCGTACCCAGGGACGTGGTGCCAGTCGCGAATGCGACCTCGGCGCCGCATGCGTTTGCTGCCCGCACGCTGACATTGTACGTACCTGGGCGCCACCTGTCCCACAAGGTCCTTGGAAAACCCACAGACCGGGTTTTCCACCGCGTCCAAAAGGGGCGCACCCTGACGGTGCTGGATCGCGCCACGCCGGTGGCCAGGATTGTGCCGTTCACGACCGAAGCCCTCGAGGTGAGGCGGGCCCGGCGCCATCCCAAGGACCTGGCGCTGCTGCTGGAGGATCGCGGCCGGCGATGACCGCCTACCTCGACATCTCGGTCTTGCTGCGGCTCGTGCTGCGCGAGCCCGTCGGCTCGCGCGTTTGGGTTCGCGGTGATTGGCGTCCGAGCCGCGCGCGCGGCACGCGGAGACGATGGTTAGCGCGCGCGCAGCGACGCTGTCACGCCGGCAGGCGCGGTCTGCGCCGGCACGGCGGATTCCACGAGGCTCCAGGCATCGGCCTCGTCGAGCAGTTGCCTGGCCAGCTGCGTGTGCAGCGCGTGGCCGGCGCGATGCGCCACCACATGGCCCAGCACCGGACGGCCGAGCAGCGACAGATCGCCGACGGCATCGAGAATCTTGTGGCGCACGCACTCGTCTTCGAAGCGCAGCGCGTTGAGCGGGCCGGTGTCGCCAATCACGATCGCGTTGTCGAGCGAGCCGCCGAGCGCCAGGCCCTGCTGACGCATCCATTCCACTTCCTTGAGGAAGCCGAACGTGCGGGCCGACGCGATGTCGTCGATGAAGGTCTGCTCGGTGATCCGGGTGGTGCGCGACTGGTGGCGCAGCATCGGATGGTCGAAGCTGATGGTGTAGCTGACCTTGAAGTGATCCGACGGGTAGATGGCGATGTGCTTGTCGCCGCTCGAGACGCTGACCGGGCGCAGCACCTTCAGGTAGCTGCGGGGCGTCGAGAGGCGCTTCACGCCGGCTTCCTGGATGAGGAACAGGAAGGGCGCGGAGCTGCCGTCCATGATCGGCACTTCGCGCTGGCTGAGTTCGATGATGAGGTTGTCGACGCCGGCGCTCACGAGCGCGGCCAGCAGATGCTCCACGGTTTCCACCGTGGCGCCTCCCTTGCCGAGCACGGTGGCGTACTGGATGCCCGTGACGTTGTCGACGTGCGCGGGGATGTCGACGCCCAGGTCGGTGCGGCGGAACACCACGCCGGTATCCGCCGGAGCCGGCTTCAGCGTGAGGCTGACCTTCGTGCCCGAGTGCAGGCCGATGCCCGCACACGATACCTGCCGTCTGAGGGTCTGCTGATAGTCCATCACGGGTCCGCCTCGTCCAAAGCAAACGGGATGCCCGACTTTACCAGCTCTGGACAAGCCTCTTAACTCATTCATAATAAAAGACTTGGGAGATTCGAAGCGGTTCGAAACCACCACTTGTGTGGCTTTGTAACCACAGTGCTGAGCACCACAAGTGTGGCTGATTTACCACAGCAGGGGTCGTCACGCTACCTGAGCAGTTCTGCCAGGAACTGCCCGGTATGGGAACCGCGCACCTTGGCCACAGCTTCGGGAGTGCCCTGCGCCACGAGGCGTCCGCCCCCCTCGCCACCCTCGGGCCCGAGGTCCACGACCCAGTCGGCCGACTTGATCACGTCGAGGTTGTGTTCGATGACGAGCACCGTGTTGCCCTGGTCGACGAGGCGGTTCAGCACGTCGAGCAGCTTGTGCACGTCGTCGAAGTGCAGACCGGTCGTGGGCTCGTCGAGGATGTAGAGCGTGCGCCCGGTACCCCGCTTCGACAGCTCGCGCGACAGCTTCACGCGCTGCGCTTCGCCGCCTGACAACGTCGTGGCCGACTGGCCGAGCGTGACGTAGCCGAGGCCCACGCTTTCGAGCGTGCGCAGCTTGCCGGCAATCAGCGGGAAGTTCTCGAGCAGCGGCAGCGCCTGGCTCACGGTGAGGTCGAGCACCTCGGCAATCGACTTGCCGCGGTACTTCACGTCGAGCGTCTCGCGGTTGTAGCGCCGCCCCTTGCACTGCTCGCAGGTCACGAACACGTTGGGCAGGAAGTGCATCTCGATGGCGATCACGCCGGCGCCCTGGCACGCCTCGCAGCGGCCGCCCTTCACGTTGAACGAGAAGCGGCCCGGCTTGTAGCCGCGCGCCTTGGCCTCGGGCACCATCGCGAACAGATCGCGGATGAACGAGAAGAGCCCGGTGTAGGTGGCGGGATTCGAGCGCGGCGTGCGGCCAATCGGCGACTGGTCGATCTCGATCACCTTGTCGATCTGGTGCACGCCCTCGACCACGCGGTGCAGGCCGGGCTCGTCGCTGGAGCGGTAGATCTGCTTGGCCAGCGCCTTGTAGAGGATGTCGTTGACGAGCGTGCTCTTGCCCGACCCACTCACGCCCGTGACGGCCACGAACGTGCCGATCGGGATGCGCACGTCGATGTCTTTCAGGTTGTTGGCGCGCGCGCCCTTGATCACGATCTCGTGCGTGCCCGGGGTGCGGCGTTGACGCGGCGCGTGAATCACCTTGGTGCCGCGCAGATACTGCCCGGTCAGCGAATCCGCCGTCTCGGCGAGCTGTGCTGGCGTGCCCTGGAACATCACCTGACCGCCGTGTTCACCGGCCCCGGGCCCGAGATCGACCACGTAGTCGGCCATGCGGATGGTTTCTTCGTCGTGCTCCACGACGATGACCGTGTTGCCGAGGTCGCGCAGCCGGGCCAGCGTGGCCAGCAGCCGGCGGTTGTCGCGCTGGTGCAGGCCGATGGACGGCTCGTCGAGCACGTAGAGCACGCCGGTCAGATTCGAGCCGATCTGCGTGGCCAGGCGGATCCGTTGCCCTTCCCCGCCGGACAAGGTGGCCGCGCTGCGGCCGAGCGTGAGATAGCCGACGCCGACCTCGTCGAGGAAGCGCAGGCGCTCGCGGATCTCCTTGAGGATGCGGCTGGCGATGAGCGTCTCGCGCTCGGTCAACTCCATCGCGTCGAACACCTTCAAGGCCTCGCTCACCGGCAGGCCCACGTAGTCGGGCAATGAGCGGCCCTTCAGGCGCACGGCCCGGCTTTCGGGCCGCAACCGTCCGCCCTTGCATTCGGGGCAATCGCGCAGCGCGCGGTAGGCGTCGAGTTCGGTCTGTGCGTTCCACGCGCCCTCATCGAACCGCCGGCGCAGGTTGGGGATGATGCCCTCGAAGTCCTTGCCGTACGGCTCGGTGACCTTCGCGGTCGTCTTCCGCCGCTTCGCCGGGGCCGGCGCGTCGTCTTCGTCTGTGACACTGACGCCCGGACCGTGGAGCAACAGGTCGCGGTGCTTCTTCGGCAGCTTGCCGAACGGCACATCAGAATCGATGCTCCAGTGGCTCGAGATGCCCGCAATGGCGGCGCGCACCATCTTGCGGTCGCCCTTCACCCACGGCAGGACGGCGCCCTCGGCCAGCGACTTCTGCTCGTCGGGCACGACCTTGCGCGGGTCGAAGTCCCACGTGGACCCCAGGCCCTGGCAGCCCGTGCATGCGCCGTGCGGCGAGTTGAACGAGAAGGCGCGCGGCGTCATCTCGGGCACGCTGATGCCACAGACCACGCACGCGAGTTTGCGTGAGAACAGCCGGTCGCCGCTGTCGAGCGCGTTGATGACGACCACGCCGTCAGCCAGGTCGAGGGCGGCCTGCACCGAATCCATCAGGCGCTTCTCGATCCCCGAGCGCACGATCAGTCTGTCGATCACCACGTCGATGCTGTGGTTCTGGCGCCGGTTGAGCGCCAGGTCGTCTTCGAGGCCCTTGAACGCGCCGTCGATGCGCGCCTTGGTGAAGCCGCGTGCCACGATGGCCTGCAGTTCCTTCTTGAACTCGCCCTTGCGGCCGCGCACGATCGGGGCGAGCACGTTGATGCGCGTGTCCTGCGGATAGGTCATCACCAGATCGACGATCCGCTCGAGCGACTGCGATGAGATCTCGCGGTCGCAGTTCGGGCAGTGCGGCACGCCGACGTTGGCGAAGAACAGGCGCAGGTAGTCGTAGATCTCGGTGACCGTGCCCACGGTGGAGCGCGGGTTGGCGCCGGTCGTCTTCTGTTCGATGGAGATGGCCGGCGACAGCCCGTCGATCAGATCGACGTCGGGCTTCTCCATCTGCTCGAGGAACTGACGGGCGTAGGCCGACAGCGACTCGACATAGCGCCGCTGCCCTTCGGCATAGAGCGTGTCGAAGGCCAGCGACGACTTCCCCGACCCCGACAACCCGGTCACGACCACGAGCTGGTCGCGCGGCAGGTCGACGTCGATGTTCTTCAGATTGTGTACGCGGGCGCCACGCACCGCTATCCAGTCGTGCGGCATACAGAACCTCCGATTGTACCTCTGGGAAGGCCCGGGGTAGTCCGGTGAGTAGGCGCTACCCGCATGGGCACGAAGTGCCCGCGCCGAGTCCGGCGCCGAGACCACCGCGCCGACGAAATACGGCGCGCATTCGCCAATTGCGCCACCGGGCTGACCCGCTCGGCGTGTGGCCTTGGCCTTGCAACGCCATCGATGTCCGCGGCACCACCGCATGTTCGTTACTGGCACGCTGCCGTGTGGACAAGGAGGCTACACCCCCGAGGTCAGGAAGCGAGGCGTGAGATGGTTCGAAGCACAGGAAAATGGCAGAGGGCGGCGCTGGTGATGACGATGGTCGTCGCGACGAAAATCGCGAGCGCACAACCGGTCGACACCGAGCCTGCAGGTGGCGCCGAGTTCAGCGCCGACGTCACCGTGGAACGCGCCGTCATCGACGGCAAGGGCCGGGTGACGCGACACCTGCCACCGTCGAAGTACCGGATCGAGCGGTTCGCCGGGGGCCGGAGCCGCATGGCGATGCAAGCGAGCACGACGGGGCCACGCATCGGCCCATTGGCCGACCCGTATGCGGGAATGATCGTGGAGTTCGATCCCGCCGGAGCCGGTCTGCGCATCATCGGCAGCGATGGGCAGCCCTTGCCGGGCGCGCCTCCGTTGCCGGCCGGCCTCGCCCCGCCTGAACTGGCGCGTGGCGCCGACGACGGACTCGTGACGCCGACGCGTGACGCTCTCAAACGGCGAGGCGAACTCAGCAGGCACTTCGGCACGCGGACCGGCTCGGTGCGCCGCCTGGAACGCTATCTGGCCAGGCACGGCACACGCGTCCAGGAGGTGCTCGTGTCGCCCGCCACGGCGCTGCCGGTCGAGGTGAACGTGGCGGACCGCGGCGTGCTCGAAGAGCATCACGCATTCGCCTACGAAGAGCGTGCCCCCGGCCGGCTGGTGCGCACGCGCACCCGATCGGAATCGCGCGTGCCCGGCAAGGGCAACGAGCGCCTCGTGTCAGTGACCACCCTGTCGAACGTGCGCGTGGCCGGGGGTGTCGAATGATCGCCCGGGCGGCCGTGGCGCTGCTGCTGGCCCAGCTCACCGGTCTGGCACCCGCCGCGCCGGCCGGAGCGCAGGACGTGCCGGTGGTCTTCATCCACGGCATCTTCGCAAACGGTGAAACGTGGCGCGCGACGTCGCAACGCCTCGCCAGCGTCGTGCAGATCCGGCCGTTGGTCGCCGAGCTGCCGTCAACCACCGTGCTCGAAACGCAAACCGCCACGCTCGACGGCCAGATGCGGGCCCTGCCGGCCAACACGATCGCAGTGGGACATAGCCAAGGCGGCCTGATCGCTCGCCAGTGGAGTCGATCGCGGCCGCTGAGGGGCATCCTCACCCTCGGCACGCCTCACGGCGGCTCGCAGCTCGTCGGGCGGGGCCTCGACGTGATGCACTTCAACTACATGGTCTACAACCTGGCGGGACTCGCCGGCGCCTACGGCGCAGGCACCGAATTCGCCTGGATCGCGGCGAACATCGCGGCGCATCTCGCCCAGACACAACTGCTGTCATGGTCGGTCGCCGCCAGCATCACCTCGTCGATCGCCGTCGGCGCCGTCGTGCCGGTGGCGCCGCAGTTGGCCCCAGGGTCGGTGTTCCTCAGCAGTCTCAACACCGGGTCGAATCTTGCACGCGAGTCGAACGCGGTGCCCAAGCGGGTTGGGCTGGTCTACACCGCGCGCGACTATTGGCGCGCCGGTGCAGCCGTCGGGCTGTCGCCCGACAACCGCGAGTGGGCCTGGTGGGTCATGCAGGCGATGCCACCCGTGTTCGAGTACGTCGCCGCGTATCTCGACAACAACTACCCCCCGTGGAACCTCCCGGCCCGGTCGTATGCCGCGCGCTTGCGCGACCTCGCGGGCCTGACACGCGGAATGGACCCGATGTGGTGCTGGGCCGTCACCGGCGACCGCATGTGCCGCATCCCGCACGACGGCATCGTGTCGGTCGTCGATCAGGTGTATCCGGGCGGCTTGAACTTCAACGTCTCAGGCCCCGCCCACACCCAAGAGACCAGAAGCAGCGACGCCGAGATCCGCGGCGTGCTCAGCGGCATCATGAACGTGCCGTCGCGCGGCGCTCCGTCACCGCCGCCACCGCTCGGCGGGCCTGATTCAGGATCGTTGACGGCCGGTCAACGTCTCTACGCGAATCAGGAGCTCTGGTCATCGAGCGGCGATGCCGTGCTGCGCTACCAGGGCGACGGCAATCTGGTGCTTTACGCCGCCAACGGCACGCCGCTCTGGGCCTCCGATACGGCTGGCTCCAGTGCCGGTCTGGCTGAAATGCAAACCGACGGCAACTTCGTCGTCTACGACGGCGCTGGCGTCCCCATCTGGGCCACCGGCAGCTACGCGCCGGGTGGCTATCTCACGGTTCGACCGGGGGGCTACCTGATGCTCTTCGATGCGTCCCACGTCGGCATCTGGTGGACGGGAAGCGGAACGCCGTGACGTCATCGCGGCGCCAAGGGGGTTGCATGACCATGCTTCGTCGCTGCCTCGTGGTAGTGGTCGCCGGCCTCTGTGCCGGCGGCCACGCCGCCGCCCAGCGCACCACACCTGACACGACGCCGCTCTGGCACGTGAAGGGCACGGGGAGCGGCACGCCCGTGCACGAGGGCGACACCGCATACTTCCTGTCGGATGATCGCAAAGTATCGGCAGTGAACGTCGAAGACGGCGAGGTGCGTTGGACCACTTCAACAGGCGTCCCAGGCTACGACGCGTTCTTCGGTACGGGCACAGCGGGCACTGCGCTGGCGTTGGCAGAGTCGACGGTGGTCGCGGGTGACTGGGACATCGTCGGCTTCGATCGCGCCACCGGCACGCGCCGCTGGATCTACGAAGCGCCGTCCGGTGACGGCCCCGGCCTGTTCCTCGGTCCGCACTACCAGGGCGTGGTCTACACGGGATCGCCGGGCGGGCGCGCGTACGCCATCGATGCCACGACCGGGCGGTTGCGCTGGATGACGACCGTCGTCGAGGGCAACATGACGTCGGTGTTCCGGCCAGTCGTCGAGCAAGACCGAGTGGTCGTGGGCTACTCGACCTACGTCAATCCCAACGTCGGAGGACTGGCCATGCTCGACGCCGGCACCGGCCGCCTCCGATGGCGCAGCGAATTTCCGAAGGCCCGCGAACGCTGGCAGCACACGAATCTGGCGGGCGGACCCGTGCTGGTCGACGACCTCGTCTTCGGGTCGGCCGGCGACGGCAACATCTACGCGTTCGACGTCGCAACCGGCACCGTGCGCTGGGCCTTTCCGCGGCTGAGCGGTGCCCTCGGAGGCGTCATCACCGCCACGGATATCGACCATCGCGCCATCACGCGCGCCGGCCGCCTCGTCGTCGCCGGGTCAGCCACGGGCTATGTGGTCGCCTACGACGTCGATACCCGTCAGGAGCGCTGGCGGTTCTTTGACCCGGCCGCAGGATCCACGACCTTTGCTCTGAGCGCCGACGACGGCCGCGTCTACGTGCCGTTCTTCGGCGGCTTCATCGTGGCGCTCGACGTGGCCTCCGGCACAGAACAATGGCGCTACGGCGATTTCACCCAGGGGTTCATCTGGCCACCCGCTCCCGCCGGCGATCGCGTCTACGCGAGCGCGGCGCGGGCCGGCTTCTTTGCGTTGCCCAACCGAACACCGGAGCCCCACCCATGAGATCGTTGCCTGCGCTCGCTGCCGTACTCGTGCTCGCGCTGTCTCCCGGTTGCTCGACGACGCCGACCACGCCCACGCCAGGCATGCCCCGAGGCCCCAGGAGCGGCCTGTGGGTTGGCACGGCGGCGGACTCATCGAATGGCAGCGGCGTGCTGCGCGTGCAACTCGAAGAGCTCGTGATCGGCAATGCGCAAAGCCTGTTGAACGGCACGTGGACCACGGCGTTCAGCGACCCCACGAAGAACGGCAGCGGCGACGTGTCTGGAAGTGTCTCCGGCACTGCGGTACAGGTGACCTTCAGGCGCGCTGTCCCGCTGAGTTGTGCGAATCCCGGACCGGTGCCGGCAATCTACGGGTCCTATTTCTCGCTCAATCTGGCGATCGCTGGGTCGACGATCAGCGGCCCCTACAACTTCCAGACATGCACTGCGCCGGTGACCGGCGCCCTGACGCTGACGATGCAGTAGCGCTTCGCCGCGCGCGCCGGCAGGCGCAATCAGGGAATCAGCGAGAACCGGTAGAGCGCGTCGGTCGTGGCCGCCACGACCTCTCCAGCGGGACCGAACGTGACGCCAACCAGGCCGGGACCCGACACCACTGCGCGCTTGGCGCCACTGGCGGGCATCCGGTAGATCGCGCTCACGCCGGCCAGCGCCTCGACCACATGCAGCACGCCGTGCGCGTCGAAGCCAAGCCCCTGTGGCCGGCCAAACGTGTGGTCGAGGATCTCGTGCCGTCCCGACGCGTCGAAACGGTAGAGCGCGTCATGCGTGGCCAGCGTGGGTGCCGTCACGTACAACTGCGCGTCGGGTCCCATGGCCAGATGAAACGCCGCCACGCTCGGCGCGAGCGTGGCGAAGGTCTCGGTGCGCCGGCCGTCGCGGCTCACGCGGTGAATGGTGCCGGTGCGATCGCCGACGAAGAGCGAGCCATCGGGCGCACACGCCAGGCCGCACGCCACGCCCAGGTCGCTGGCGAAGACGTCGGCGTGGCCATCCTCGCGCACGCGATACACGGTGCCGTCATAGCGGCTCGACACGAACAGCTCGCCCTCGGGCGCGATGGTCAGGCTGGTGGCGTTCACGATGCCGTCGGTAAAGGTCTCGCGCCCGCCGTCGCCGCCAATACGGTAGACCGAGACGGGCGTTCCTTGCCCGCGCGGACCGCTGAAGGCCGAGTAGAGCCGGCCCTGACGGTCGAAGACCGGGCTGTCGACGTGATTCAAGCCGGTGGCGAGCGGCTCGCCGACCTCGACGAACAGCGTCGCCCCGGGCGACCAGGCCGCGCGCACCGCGGACCGGCCGGGCGCCGTGGCTGCCGGCACCTCCACGGCCACGCGGTCGGGCGCGGCAAAGACCACCCGCGCCAGCGTCCCGCCCACCGACACCACCGCATCGGGCGACGGCAGCGCCGGCACGCCGGCGCCGCGCAGCCAGAGGCGCGCGCCGGCCAAGACGCCTGGCGGGTCGATGCCGGTGAGGGTCACCGCGGCAAGGGCCATGGCGGGATGATATCGCAAGGCCGGCCCGGGGTCTGTTGGCACCTCGGCGCATGACGTGTCCGGGCTGCGCTGGCGCCATGACCCCCGTCCCTCTGCACGGCCACTACGGGCGACCGCGAGGCATCGATCGGTCGCCCGCCTGTCACAACGCGTGGTTCGACGAACGCGAAGATCTGTCCCTGGCGCCGGGCGCGGGCACGCCTCAGCGTCGATGCGCGGGTGATCAAGTACGTGAACTGCGGCGCCAACACCGACATCCGCGCGCATGCCGACTGCCAGTACTGCCACGCGCCGATTGCCGTGCTGACGCTCTTCGCTAGCTGTCGTCGTCGAGCTCGAGGTTCCAGTACAGATAATCGCGCCAGCTGTCGGGCGTGCGCCGCAAGCCGATCGTGATGCGAAGGGCCGGCACCGTGTCGGGCCGCCGCGGTGACCGTACCAAGTGCATGTGAGCCTCGGCGGGCGTGCGTCCGCCTTTGCGCCGATTGCACGACACGCAGCACGTCACGATGTTCTCCCAATCCTTCCGGCCGCCCTGCGACACCGGGATCACATGATCGAAGGTGAGGTCCTGGGTCTGATGGTGCCGGTTGCAGTACTGGCAGGTGTGATGATCGCGGGCGTAGATGTTGGCGCGCGAGAACGGCACGTAGTCGAAGCGCTTCTTGATGCGCACGTAGCGCAGCAGCCGGATCACCGACGGCAGGCGCACGCTGAACGACACCGCGCGCACCTCGCGGTCGTGCGACGCGATGATCTCGACCTTCCCCTGGCACCACAGCGTGATGGCCTTCTGCCAGTGGACGACCTTGAGCGGCTCGTAGGTGGCGTTGAGGAGGAGCGTCTGCTCCATAGCCTTGGCCCAATTCTCACCACCGCCTTGCGCCATGTCAAGACGCGGCGTCCGTAAAGAGCTGGTAACGCGGGGCTTATCGGTGACCTGCGAAGCAGGGTGCACAGATCGACACGCGCGGCCGATAAGCGGGTGTAACCCGTATGCAGCGGATTGGACTTCTCGCGGCGGTGTGCGCGCTGACGACCGCGTGCGCGTCGACCGGGGCGGTGCCACAGCCCTTTCCCACGCCGGGCGGATCGGCGCCCGCCGCCCGCACGCCCGACCGGCCGGTCGCAACTCCCTCTGGCCCGCTCACGCCGGCACAGGCCCAGGGCCACCGCGTCGCGTCGATGGCTCTGGAGTTCCGAGGCGTGCCGTACCGGAACGGCGGCACCGATCCCGCCGGTTTCGATTGCAGCGGCCTGGTGGTCTACGTGTTCACGAAACTCGGGCAGCCCGTGCCGCGCCAGACGAGCGCGCAGTTCACGGTGGGTCGCGCCGTGGACCGCACCGACCTGCGCGCCGGCGACCTGGTGTTCTTCTCCACGGTGGCGCCCGGCGCCTCGCATGTGGGCATCGCTCTGGACGACGACGAGTTCGTGCATGCGCCGAGCAGCAACGGCGTGGTGCGCGTGGAACGGCTGACCACCACCTACTGGCGCACGCACTTCGTCGGCGCGCGCCGGATCAACTGACCGCGCCGCTCACGACGACGGCGACGCTGGGGGCGGCATGTCCGGGGGCGGTGCTGGCGCCGCGGGAGCACCGGCGGGAGCACCGGCCGGCACAGCGGCGGGCGGATCGGCGCCACCCATGCGGCGCAGGATGATCTGCTGGCGCCGCAGCAGACGGCGCGTGGGTTTCGCCGGGCTGTGCACGCGCGGGTTGATGATGGCGCCGGCGAGCAGCGCGGCCTCGCTGGCCCCGAGCTGCGCGGCCGATTTCCCGAAGTAGGCGCGAGCCGCGGCCTCGCACCCGAAGATGCCGTCGCCCCACTCGATCGAATTCAGATAGATCTCGAGGATGCGCCGCTTGGTGAGGGCCGATTCCAGGCGGCGCGTGATGATCAGCTCGCGCAGCTTGCGCAGGGGATTACGCGAAGGCGAGAGATAGAGGTTCTTGGCGAGCTGCTGCGTGATGGTGCTGGCGCCGCGCATGGCGCCGCCGTCCTCGAGACTGTCCTCGATCGACTCGCGAATCTGTTCGTAGTCCAGGCCTTCGTGCTCGAAGAACGCGCTGTCCTCGGCGACGATCACGGCTCGCTTGAGTTGAGCGGAGATGCGGTTGTACGGCACCCAGCGCCGGCGCAGGGTGAAGCTCCTGCCTTCGTCGTGGGCTTCGTCGCGCCGCAGCTCGATGTAGGCGGTGGTATCGGGGTCGCGCGAGACGAGCACTCGCACATCGGGAATCGTGAGATACAGGTACGCGACGCAGCCAAAGGCGACGCCGAGTGCGCCGAGCCCCCAGCGCGACCAGCGTGACCAGCGTGTCGTGCGCGCCATTGGGGCTCGATTATAGAGCCCGCGGCGGTCGGCGTCGGGTCAGCCCTCGAGCACGATCTTCAGCCGCGTGCCGGGCGGGGGCTGGACGTTCACGGCAAACCCGTTCATGAGCGCCAGGCGCGCGGCGGGCACCAGACCACGGCCGGCGCGTTGGGCAATGGACTGCCACGAGTCGCCGGCCTTTGCGTCATAGAGGCCCAGGCGATTTGGCCGGATGGCCGACGCCTCGGGCGAGGTCAGCTCGCGAAACGACGCGAGCGCCGTCGTGAAGTCGCCATCCGCGCGTGCGAAATCTGCGTCGGGCGCCACGCCGGCCACCATGAACACCTGACGCCCGACGACGACGTGCGCGGCACGGATGCGCACCGGGCCCACGCCCTTCGCCTTGCCCCGATAGAGGCCGACGAAGCCGTCGAGGCCGCTCACCGGCTGCACGCGGCCGCTCTCGAACGTGAAGCCGAGCCCCTTCATATGACGCTGCGCGCCGTCGGCCAGTGCCGTGCCGCGCACCTCGTCGGCCGACCGCATCAGCATCAGCGTGTTGCCACCGTCGGCCTGCGCCACCACTTGCTCACTGGAGTTCTGCACATCCCAGCCCTCGGGGAAGTCCAGCGCGATGCGGAGTCCCGGGTGCAGGAACTGATGCGCCCGCACTACCCCTTCCGCAGGATCGTCGCCGTAGGACAGACCATCGATGCGTCGCAGGTAGTCGTCACGATTCCGCTCCCGTTCGCCGTCGACGAACGTGGCGGCAACGGGCCGGGCCTTGACCACGCGCGACCCGGGATCGGGATGGGTGGACAGCCAGTTGGGCACGCCGCGCGCGCTCGTGGCATCAAGCCGCGACAGCGTTTCGAGGAAGCGCGGCACGCTCTCTGGGTCCCAGCCCGCCTTCGAGGCGTACTCCACGCCCAGGCGATCCGATTCGAGTTCGTCGTCCCGTCCGTACTTGAGGAACCACGTGCCCAGGCCGGCGGAGGCCAGGTCGCTGAAGGGCCGCAGGCCAGGCACGAAAATGCTCGCCAGCAGCACGCCGATGCCGCCGCCCGCCGAGCGCGTGTACTGCTGCGACGCGTGCCGCGCCGTGACGTGCCCCACTTCATGGCCAAGCACGCCAGCCAGCTCCGATTCATCGCTGAGGTGCGCGAGCAGCCCGCGCGTGACGTAGATGTAGCCGCCCGGCAGGGCGAACGCGTTCACGGCGGGCACATCGACGACGGTGAAGGTCCACGGCAGTGTGGGACGATGCGACACGCTGGCGATGCGCTCGCCGATGCCGCTCACGTAGCGTTGCAGCTCGTCATCGGCGTAGACGCCCATCTCGCGGCGAATCTCGCTGTCGCCTTGACGCCCCAGGGCAATCTCTTCGGCCTCGCTGATGAGCGACACCTCGCGGCGGCCGGACACGGGATTGGACGCGCAGGCACTCGCAAGCGCCGCGGCCAGCAGCGCCACCAGCACGCGGCTGCGGGGCGCCATGGTTCCAGTGGATGGGCCTGGCATCGGGTGAACCTCCGTGAACTCGGTGTGCAACTGCCGTACCACGAGCCACCGACTTGAGAAGTGGCCTACGTCGGCCATTATCCACCAGCCCGCGCAGGTACCGTGCCCCATCGCCACGCCTGGTGTCGCCCCGCGGGGGCACCGCGTCAGGACGTTGCGGGGTCGGGATCGAGCACGGCCGGCTGCAGCAGCGGCACCCCCAACTCGGTCAGTTGCCGGCGCAACAGCTCGACCACCGACGGCGGCGTGGGGCCGAGGGGGGCGCGCGGCAGGCCGCCGGTGAGCCCCATCAGATCGAGCGCCGCCTTGAGCGCCGGCACGCCGTGCAGCCCGCCAACCGTGCGCGCGAGCGGCGTGATGCGGCGCTGGATGGCGCGGGCTTCGGTGAAGCGACCCGCCCGCACGTGGGCGAGGATGTCGGCGCAGTGGTCGGGCACGACGCCAGCCAGGGCCAGAATCGCGCCGTCGGCGCCGGCGACGAGGCCCGAAAAGTAGGTGACGCCGCTGCCCGCCAGCACGAAGAACTCCGGTCCCGAGCGCGCGATGTAGTCGGCCAGCAGCGCTGCATCGCTGCCCGATTCCTTGATGCCGATGATGTTCGGGTGTTGCGCCAGCAGACCCACCGCATCGGGCGGCAGGGTAACTCCCGTGAACATCGAGACGTTGTAGAGCAGCACCGGCACGGGACTGTCTTCGGCCACCGCGACGTAGTGCCGCACGTAGACGTCGGTGGTCAGCATGTTCTTGAAGAACGACGGCGTGCGCACGAGCACGGCGTCGGCACCCACGGCGGCGGCGCGTTTACACGCGGCGATGGTGGCCTTGGTGGACTCGGCGCCGGTGCCCGCAATCAGTGGACGCGTCGCCGGCATGGCCGAGCGGGCGGCGGCCACGACGCGTTCCGCCTCGTGATCGTCGAGCATCACGGCCTCGCCATTCGAGCCGAGCACGACCAGGCCCGTGAGTCGGGTCTGCATGTAGCGCTCGACGTTGCGGCGAATGGCGGCGTCGTCGACCGTGTCGTTGCGGAACGGCGTGATGATGGGCGTGTAGAGACCAGCGAGCGCGGACATGCGCCGAGTTTATCCCGATCGCGAGGCGTCAGCCACAGCGTCGTGCCGCGACGGCTCGAGCAGCACGTTGGTCGCGAGCACCACCAGGAACACGGCCGCGGCCGGGGCCAGGGTCCAGGGCGCGCGGGTCGTCGCGGCCACGTTCGCGGCGTCGCTGAGCGCCGTGCCCCAACTGGGCACGCCGTCGGGGAATCCCAGGCCGAGGTACGAGAGCGTCGCCTCGGCCAGTACGAACATCGGCACTAGCAGTGCGGCCTGCACTGCGAGATAGCCAAGGCAGGCCGGCAGCAGGTGGCGCGTCATGACGCGCCACCGTGACGCCCCGAGCGCGATTGCCGCGACCACGTGATCGCGTTCCGCCTCTTCGCGCACGATCGCGCGCACGCCGCGGGCCACGCGCGGCCATCCGAGCAGCACGAAGATGATCGCCAGCGCCACGACGACCGTGCCGAGCGGAAGCACGAGCGGCAAGGCCGCCCGAAGTGCCACTACCACGTAGATCAACGGCAACACCAGCAGCAGGTCGCCCACCGTGGTCACACCGCGCTCGGCCAGGCCCCCGGCATAGCCCGCCCACAACCCCAGCAACGCCCCCAACAGCAGCGTGCCGGCGGTGGCCACGAGCGCCAGGCCGAGCGACGCGCGGGCCCCGTGCAGCAGACGCGACAGCACGTCACGTCCGAGCGCGTCGGCCCCCAGCAGGAACACGGGCTCCGCGCCCGCGCGCGCGCCCCAGGGCAGCCTCACCCGACGAGTGGCGTCGGCGTCAAACCGCTGCTCCAGACGGTCCACCAGCGTGAGCGGATGCGCGTAGAGCCCGCCGGCATCGACGTGCACGCGCATGGGCGGCGCGTGCTGGTGATCGCGAAATCGTTCGGCCGGTCCGTAGGGCGCCACGAGTGGCGCGCCGAGCGCGACCAGCACGAGCACGGCAAGGAGCAGCACCGGGCGGCGCGTCATCCGCGTCTCTCGAGCAGGCGGGGGTCGAGCGTGGCGTGGACCACGTCGGCCATGGTCGTGGCCACGGCCAGCGACACGGCGCCCGCGGCACCACAGCCGGCCACCAGCCAGACGTCGCGCGCGAGCAGCGCGTCGAAAAGCAGGCGGCCGAGACCCGGCCATGACGTGACGACCTCGACCACGAACGAGCCGCTGAAGATCGCGCCGACGAGCACGCCGTAGATGCCGAGCACCGGCGCCAGCGACGCCGGCCAGGCGTGCACGCGCAGGGTGCGCTCGCGGGTGAGGCCGCGCGCGCGGCTGGCCTCCACGAACGGCCGGCCGATGGCCTCTGCCATGGCGCGTGACTGCACGCGCTCGAGCGTGGCGGCGAGCGGCAGGGCCAGAGCCAACACTGGCACGGGCAGGTGCCAGGCGAGGTCTGCCAGCCAGGCGGCGCCCGAGAGGCCGCCGGAAGTCATGCCGCCCGCTGGCAGCCAGCCCGTGTGAGCGGCCACCAGCACGAGCAGGAGCGCGCTCAGAAGCGGCGGCAGCGACAACACGGCCACCGACGCCGCGCCCACCGCGCGGGCCAACATGGCGTGACTGGCGCCGGTGTAGCGCCCGAGTGGAATGCCGACGAGCGAAGCCACGACGAGCGCCACCACCGCCAGCAGCGCCGTGTTGAGGGCGCGCTCGCCCACCAGGTCGGCCACCGGGCGCTTGAACAACGACGAGCGTCCGAGATCGAAGCGCGTGAGTCCCACGAGCCAGCGCCCGTACTGCGTGAGCAGAGGCTGGTCGAGGCCGAGGTCGGCGCGCAGCGCCGCGCGCTGCTCGACGGTCATCGCGATCGCCTCGCCGGTGGTCGCATCGCCCGGCGCCAGCCTGGCGACGAGCAGGGTGAGCGAGGCCACCACCAGCGCGAAGACGAGGCCGCCGGCCGCCCGGCGCACGACAAAGCGAGCCAAGGTCATGCTACTACCGGGGCGCAGCGTCGGGAGTCACCGCCAGCGTGTCGGCGCTCCAGATGAGTTGCGGACGGCTCACGCCCGGCGTGGCGTTGCGCACGCGAGTGCTCACCGCCAGGTACACGCGCGGCGCAGCGAAGTACAACGCCGGCAGGTGCTCGCTGAAGATGCGCTGCACCTCGCGGAAGAGCCGCACGCGCTCGGCCTGATCGATTGAGGCCGCCTGACGCGTGATGAGGTCGTCGATCTGCGCCTCCCACGGCGTGGCCGGCGTGGGCTGAGAGATGTTCCAGATGTGGCCGCTCCCCGAACTGAGCCAGAGGTCGCGCTGCATGGCGGGGTCGGTGTCACTCGACACGTAGTTGAAGAAGATCGTCTCGAAGCTGCCCGTCACCATCCGTTCGATGAGCGCGCCCGTTTCGAGCGTCACGACGTCGACCGCCACGCCCACGGCCTCGAGGCTCTCTTTCAGCACCTGCGCGCCGCGATCGAGCGACCGGAACGCCAACAGCGTGAATCGCGCCTCGGTGCCGGCGGCATCTTCGAGCCACGGATCGGCGTCGCGATTGGTCAAGCCGAGTCCAGCCAGCAGCGCGCGCGCCTTCGCCTGGTCGAAGGGATAGCGCGGGAGGTCGGGCCAGAACCAGTCCTTGTTGCCAGGGGTGATGGGCCCATGCACCGGCACGGCCGCCCCCAGATACACGGTGTTGGCGTAGGCCTCGCGGTCAACGGCGTGGCTGATCGCCTGCCGGAACGCGTCAGTGAGGAGCCACGTGCCGCGCGGGTCTTTGGCCCAGGCCGCAGGCCGCAGGTTGAAGAAGAACACATCGGGATCGAGCGTGACGCCGGCTTCCTGCACCGTCACCAGGCCCTTGCGTTCGAGGTCGCGGGCGGTGGCGATGTCCTCGGCCCGCAGCTGCTGCTGGGTCATGTCGATCTGCCCGGACTGCAGCCCCAGCAGTTCCGCATCGGCGTTTGGCACGATGGCGAGCACGAGGCCATCGAGATATGGCAACGCCTGACCCGCGGCGTCGCGCCGCCAGTAGCGGGGATTGCGCGCGAACGTGAGCCGCTGGCCGGGCTCGTAGCGCGTGAGCACGAACGGGCCCATCCCCACGATGTCAGCCGGCGGAGTGGTTGGGGTCCAGGCGTCGGACAACGTGCCGCTCGCGACGGCCGCCTCGAGCTTGTGCTTGGGCAGAATCACCACGTTGTCGAGCAGGCGGATGCCGGGACCAAAGGGACGCGGGTAGGTCACGACGACCGTGCGGGCGTCAGGCGTGGCGGTGGTGAGCGGCTGCCCGTCCACTTCCAGGCCACTCGCCAGCACGCTCTTGGTGGTGGGGTCGAAGATCGCCTTGAACGTGAACGCCACATCGGCAGACGTGAACGGCGTGCCGTCGGACCACTGCAGGCCCTCGCGCAGCGTGAGGGTGAACACCTGTCCGTCGGGTGAGGTGGTCCAGGTCTCCGCCAGCCATGGCTCCACCTGCTGGGTGGCGCGGTTCACGCGCACGAGCCTGGCTTGCGTGAGCAGGGTCACGATCTCGGTGGCGACGTCGCGCGACACGAGCCGATTGAACGACCGCGGCTCCGTGCGCAGCGAGGCCACCAGCGTGCCGCCACGCGGGAGGGGCGCTTGCGCGCCCTGCTCCAGGCGTCCAGACGGCGCCGGCTGGCGAGTTGACCAGAACAGTGCGGTCAGGCCCAGCACGAGGACGGCAACGAGGAGGAATCGAGATTGTCGGTTCACTTGTTAGCCGACCGGTCAAGAAACTGGCCGATCGCCTCAATCTGCAATTTTTGGCCTAAAAACGCGCGTGCTGCACGAAATCCCGACCCCGGGCTGATTCCGTGCAACGACGGTCAACGGCTTGTCCGCCGATCGGACGAACGTCTGCGCTCCCCTCGCCCCCGATCCTAGACCACCAATCCCCTTATTCAACAAAGACTTAACGTGCCCTGCAACAGCTGGTCCGCAGCTGGCACCGAGCCTGCCTTCTATATCGGCGGAGTTCGACATGGAGACTAGCCAGAACCTCACCAGCGCCCAGCCCCTTCCCCAGCTTGGCCGCAGCGTCACCATCGAGCGCGCCGCAGAAATCCTCGGCGTCTCGAGAAGGACCGTCTACTACCGCATCAGCGAAGGCGCCCTGCAGACCATCCGCACACGCGGCGGCTCGCAGCGCGTCGTGATCAACTCGTTGGTCGGCAACCACCAGCAGCACTAGCACTCAGTTCAGGCAATCCCCCCGGACAAGGACGCTTCGATGACCAGCCGCATCCTCGCATTAATCGTTACCTTCGTCGTCGCCGCGCCAGGCGCGGCCAGCGCCGGACAGGGCCGCCGGGCTCGACTCTCGGCCGACCTGAACGACGAGATTCGCGCAGGCAACGGCAGCACCGTCGAGGTGATCGTCGATGGCGACGACGCCACGATCAGCCGTGTGCTGACGCGCCACCCGCTGACGTTGAAGAAGCGTCTGCGCCGGGGGGCGGTGCTCGAGGTGCCGGCCGGTCAGCTCAACCGCCTGGCGGGCGACCCCGATGTGCGCGCGATGGCTGCCAATGCGGTGGTGACGTCGCATATGGCGCTGACCACCGCCACGACGGGTGCCGATGCGGCCCTCGCGGGTCTGGTCAGCACGCTGGGATCGGTGAGTGGCGCGGGCGTGGGCGTGGCCATCATCGATTCGGGCATCTCGGCGCACCGCTCCCTGAACGGCAAAGTGGTGGCGAGCGTGGACTTCACACGCGACCGCAATCGCGGCCGCGGCCGCGGCCGCGACGGATACGGTCATGGCACGCACATCGCGGGCATCGTGGCCGGCACCGAGATCGGCACGCGGCGGGTGAACGCGGCGGGCGGCATGGCCCCGGGCGCGCACTTGATCAACCTGCGCGTGCTCGGCGATGACGGCTCCGGCCAGGTGGCCGATGTCATCGAAGCGGTGGACTGGGCCATCGAACATCGCGCGGAGCACAACATCCGCGTGATCAACATGTCGCTCGGCACGCAGGTGACGCAGTCCTACCGCGACGACCCCCTCGGCCAGGCGGTGGAGCGCGCGGTGCGCGCGGGTATCGTGGTGGTGGCCTCGGCCGGCAACCGCGGCGAGACCGCCGACGGCAAGACGGTGCTCGGCAGCGTGACCTCCCCCGGCAATTCGCCCTACGTCATCACGGTGGGTGCGGTGCGCGCCAACGGCTCGGTGGCTCGCGGCGACGACATGCTCGCGCCCTGGAGTTCGCGCGGCCCGACGCCCATCGACTACATCGTAAAGCCCGACCTGGCGGCGCCCGGCAGCCAGATCACCTCGGCTGGCGTGAGGGGTTCGACGCTGGCGACCATCCGTCCCGACCGCCTTACCGGCGCCGGCCGCGCGGCCTACATGACGCTCAGCGGCACGAGCCAAGCGGCGGCGGTCGTGAGCGGCGCGGTGGCACTGCTGATCGACGCGAACCCCCGGCTGACGCCGCTCGGTGTGCGCCTGGCGCTGCAGGCTTCGGCCGACTTCATGCCCGAAGCCGGGCTGCTTGGCGCGGGCGCCGGCAACCTGAACCTGACGACGGTGCTGCAAGAGGGTCAGTCGCTGCCGGCGCGCACGGCGGGAGACCTGTTCCCTGCGAGCTGGGGCGCGCGCATCAGGGGCGATGTGAAGTGGAGCCGGGCCCGGAGCGAGACGCTCGTCTGGGGCGACACGCTCGTCTGGGGTGACACGCTCATCTGGGGCGACACGCTCGTCTGGGGTGACACGCTCGTCTGGGGTGACACGCTCATCTGGGGTGACACGCTCGTCTGGGGTGACACGCTCATCTGGGGTGACACGCTCATCTGGGGTGACACGCTCATCTGGGGTGACACGCTCATCTGGGGTGACACGCTCGTCTGGGGTG
>Ga0105044_10001219_pt1 | contig 34017 bp, 29 predicted proteins | sample MAT01_FD_78092 | JGI IMG/M metagenome (GOLD analysis project Ga0105044, IMG submission 78092) | Freshwater microbial communities from Lake Fryxell liftoff mats and glacier meltwater in Antarctica - MAT-01 | ecosystem: Environmental > Aquatic > Freshwater > Ice > Liftoff microbial mat | place...
CACTGAAGATGTCCCTTCGATAATAATCTTTTACGAAATGCACTACCGCCTTTTACAACCGTATGTGAAAGATAATCCTATGAACGCAATGAATTTATTGAAATTCAAATACGTGTGGTTTGGGTAAAGAATTAGTTTATTTTTGATATTACCATAGAAAGATTGTATTTTTGTATTATATAAAGTGAAAATATTACATTATACCATAAAGGAAAACTATGATTGCACCGATATATGCTGTAATTTTAGGAGCATCAAGTGGATTTGGGAAAGCTTCTTGTTTGGCTTTTGCTGCAAAAGGATATAACATAATTGGAGTCCATCTCGATAGAGCCGCAGGATTAGCTGGAGTTGAAGAACTGAAAGCTGAAATTACAAGTTTCGGAGTTACTGCAGATTTTTTCAATGTTAACGCTGCCGATTCTAGAAATAGAGCTTCTGTTGTTGAAGCGATTAAAGACAAATGTGCTTCAAATGGTGGATCTGTTTGGTTTATGCTGCATTCGTTAGCTTTTGGAACTCTTAAACCATTCATTAGCGAAAAATCAACTGATTCCATTAGCCAAAAAAGTTTAGAGATGACGATGGATGTAATGGCAAATTCTCTAGTTTATTGGACACAAGATTTAGTTAGTAGTGGTTTGTTTTCTAATGGTGGTAGAGTTGCTTCGTTAACAAGTTCTGGTTCACAACGTGCAATACCAACCTATGGCGCTGTTTCTGCAGCTAAAGCAGCCTTAGAATCATACACACGTCAATTAGCCTTAGAGCTTGCTCCTTACAATATTACCTGCAATACTATTCGCGCCGGTGTAACCGATACCCCTGCACTCCGTAAAATTCCGGGAAATGACAAGTTAATGGCAAATGCCTACAATCGTAATCCATTCCATAAATTAACTACACCTGAAGATGTTGCAAATGTTTTGGTACTTCTTTCTCAAAAAGAAGCTGCTTGGATTAATGGAACAGTTCTTGGTGTGGATGGTGGAGAAGATTCAATAGATTTAACATGGTGGGAACAACAATCCTAACGTCGTTTAACCTTGTGCAAAATACAAAACGCTTATTGATATTCTCGATAAGCGTTTTTTATTTACTATTTTGAAAACATTTTCTGATATTTTGGTTTTAATGCTTTTGAAAACAAATATAATGGAACTTCTAATACATCAGATTCTAAAATAGAATTTGCATCCATCAAGGGAGTCCATACAACAAGATGTGTTGGTGTAAAAAAATGATCTAATCGAACTTCGTCCCAAAACATTTTGGATAGTTCTTTTTGGTTTTTCGTTTGTGATTTACAGTAACCATAAATATCGCGTAAGGATTCTGCATAGTTCTGCCACGATGTTTGGTTCCTTGAAACATCGCTTACGGTTGATGAAATAGCTTCCACTATATAATACGTTTTTTTCTCATCAACCATCGTTGCTATATCTAAATTTTCACCTGTTTCAATGCTATACGATGCAAAAGTTGTAAAATAGGTGCTAAAGTCTTTATCGGATGGCGTGTAAAATTGGTTTACAGAAAATAGCCACTTGTTTTTATACATCACTTCATAATCCATATTGGAACCACCTTTATCAACTAAGGAATCCTTAGAGATTTTCGCAATAGATTGATTAATGAATAATGCAAACATTGAAAGAGTTGAATCGCATTGTTCAAGTGTAAACTTTTCTATTGATTTTTTCATCTTTTCTTGTGCTTCAAAATTTGTTATCAGTAATATAGTTTCTTTTAAGATAAAAAGATTTATAGAGCTAATTTTATCAACCTTACTATTTTTTTGTTTTGGTACAACCAGTTTATGCTTAAAAAGCTGGGGAACATTCCAAGTAACACCAAGACCATTTTTTACTTCTGCAGGTAAGGTGTATTTAAATGATTTAACAGTGTAATTTGTATCTGTACCGATAGCATAATTAGTAGTGAAACTAACGAATACCGAAAGAATTACGAACAGGATTGTAGTACATTTCATAAAAAAGATGTAAGATGAAAGTAAAGATTTAATTTCAAATATAGTGGAAATTTTGAATTTAACGAGAAACGTTGTATTTTGGCAGTATAATTAGTAAATCTTAAGTGACTCTATTTAGTAAAATCAACCCTAAATTTGTAAATGCTCATTTCCTGTACCAATACAATAGCCTTCGTTGTTGATATTCAAGAACGTTTATTTCCACATATTCTTAACAATTCAAAATTAGAATCGAATGTAAATACATTACTCAAAGGGCTACAAGCTCTTGAAGTCCAAACATTTGTCTTTGAACAATACACAAAAGGATTAGGTTCTACAATTGAATCTATTCGTACTACAATGGGAGACGAATATATTCCAACTGAAAAAATTTGTTTTTCCGTTTTAGGAGCCGACGCGAATATTCGAATTCTTCGAGATACCAATAAAAAACGTGTTATTTTATGCGGTATTGAAACCCATGTGTGTATACTTCAAACAGCACTTGATTTGTTAGAACGAGGGTTTACTCCCGTAATTCCTGCAGATTGTGTCGGATCTCGTTCGGAATACGACCATTCAATAGCAATAGAACGACTTCGTACTGAAGGTGCAATAATTACATCAAAAGAATCAATATTGTTTGAACTATTACGTATAGCGGGTACTGAACAATTTAAAGTCATTTCTCAATTAGTAAAATAAATTATATTTTCCATTTTATCATTAATTTCTAGGTTATTTTCCATGAAATTTTCATTCCTTACAAAAACATTCCTTCTTGGAATTGGTGTTGCTGTACTTTCTGTTTCTTGCCAAAAAAAGGCAGAAGAACCTGCTACTATGCCGGTACCTCTTCCTGCACCTGTTGAACAAGTACTTTCAAAGGGTGATTCCGTTGCAATTTTAGATTCAATTGCAAAATCTGCTGAATTAGCTGATTCAATTGCAAAAGCAAATGTAGTAACAAATGCTAAATCTAATTTGAAAAAAGCTACTGCTAAGGCTTCTGAATCGACAAAAACAAGTGGTGACGGTGTTAACCCTGGAACTGTTCAAAAACGTGAAGGTCGCGGCGGAGATGCAACAGCTAAACCAGCTGAACCAGAATCAGTACAAAAAAGACAAGGTAGATAATTCTACTTTTGATTTATTCTAATAAAAAAGGCGACCATTGGTCGCCTTTTTTATTATGTACTAACATTCTTTCACGAATGAAGATTCTTAGTCTTTTGCAGTACGGATAGTATTTGAAGTAGTGCGTTCTCCACCAACATTCATAAGTTTTGTAAGGGCATACGGAGTGTTTGCTGCTGATTGGTACGATACTTCAACTTCGATGTATCTTCCAGAACCAGTTCCTTTTACAAAATTAGCACTATCTGATTTAACTAATACTTTTGCATAGTTTGCAATAGTAGGAATTGTAAATGTTGCAACTACGAATCCTAATCCACCATCAGAAGCAGCAATAGTAGCAAGGTCAAACAATTGTTCTTTAAAAGTAGAAGTACTTGAACCGTCGCCTAAACTTGCAGTTTCCCAAATGTCATTTAAAGAAGTTGCACGTTTTGTAACGTTACGTATACGTACAATTTTAGCATCTTTACCATTAGGGAATTGGAAACTATTGTTAACGTATCCTGAAACTCCAGGAGATCCTACAAGGAGATTGTTATCTTTATCATCTAAACAAATATCCCATTTGTCACCATCAGCAATAGTTAAACTTTGACCAGTTGCTAAATTCAAACCACTACCTAATGAAGAAGAAGAAACATACATTCTAGCTGACATAGTAGTTCTTTTAGCAGGTGCCCATGATACTTTCGCTGATGCAGCAGAAGTTCTCGTTCCTGATAAGGCTTTTACTGTAAAATCGTATACAACGCCTTCAGTTAAACCAGTAAATACATACCCTGAAGCAGCAGCAACAGTAGTTGTTTTAGTAATGGGAGTAGCAGCACCAGCAGCTAGAGCAATTACTTCATAACCAGTTGCAACAACAGTATCACCAGTTGCTTTTGTCCAACGAACAGCAATTGAAGTTTCGCTTCTTGTTGAAACTTGTACACCCGTTGGTGCCATTGGAGTTGCACCAGTTGGGTTTGGATCGATAACAGAGTTTTCCTCGCAACTTACGAAGAATACAGCACTTGCTAATACTAAACTAGCAAGAATTCGTTTTTGAAATTTCATGAGCAATGCTCCTTTAAAGATTATAGAAATTGATATATATTACATACAATGTACAAATATACAAAATATTTCGTGTTTATATTTTCTTTACCTTTCGAACGTCTATATTCCATTATAATATAAAAGGTATAAACGATGGCATTTAAGATATATACAAAAACTGGTGATGAAGGAAAAACATCACTTTTCGGGGGTACGAGAGTTTCGAAACATTCACTCCGAATAGAAACATACGGTACCGTAGACGAGTTAAACTCAAGCATAGGTTTAGCACTTGCAGAAGAACAAATTCCTTCTTCAGTAAGGGGAACACTCTTAGAATTGTCTTCATTGTTATTTACCGTTGGTGCCGATTTAGCGACGCCTATAGAACCACCACCAACGTATGCTATCCCTCGAATCGAATTGTCGCATATTCTATGGTTAGAACAATATATCGACCAATATGATACAGAACTTGAACCACTGAAAAATTTCATTTTACCCGGTGGAACTAAAGCAGCAGCCTACTTACACTTTGCAAGAACAGTTTGCCGACGTGCAGAGCGTTTAGCTGTTTTTCTTTCGGAACAAGAAGATATTGGGATTTTAGTTATACCGTTTTTAAACAGGCTTTCCGATTATCTTTTTACCGTTGCTCGATACGTAAATTTAAAAAACAATGTAGAAGATGTTCAATGGAAAAACCCAATTAAGTAACTACTTTTACTTTTTCAATAATTCTTCAATAGCTCGTTCTAGTTGAGTATCTTTTCCTGCGGCTGCATGTTCAGGACTAATTTGAACTTCAATATCAGGTACTAATTCTTGATTTTCTAAATACTTTCCATCTGTACCAACAACTCCAATTTGTGGAATACCAAACACAAGTTCAGGGTTTTGCAAGGTTTCCCACCAAACAGCGGTTGCTGTACCGGGAACAGGCATTCCAATTAAAGTTCCAATTCCTAAGGCTTTATAGGTATACGGGAAAAAATGTGCATCGGAATAATTACTTTCCGACATTAACACAACAGATTTTCTTTGCCATTTGTTTTGAGGCTCCGAACCAATTTGCTGACCACGTGGAACTAATGTAACGTATTGCTTACCAGATAAGAACGTTGCCAAATCATCGTGTAACCACCCACCACCATTAAACCGAGTATCCACAATTAAGGATTGTTTGTCCGCATGGCGACCTAAGGCACGTTCAAATGTTTCCCGGAATGAACCATCGTTCATACCACGGACATGAACATATCCAACGGTATTGTTCGATAGTGCTAATGTTGTTTTTTCACAATTACGTATCCAACGTTGGTATAACAATTGCGAAAACTCTCCTAAGGAAATAGGCTGAATAGTTGCTTGTTTTTTTGTTCCTTTTTGCGAGTAGGAAATTGTTGTTCTTTTTCCTGTCTTTTTATTTAACAACGAAGCAATGTCAATATTAGCCGACAGTAATTCACCATCTATATGGGTTATAATGTCGCCTGCTTTAACTTCTTTAGAATAAATATCAAAAGGAGAACCATTTACAACTTCCGAAATTTTATAGCCATCACCAGTGTGTTTTTCATCATAAAAGCACCCTAACGATGCTGTTACATCACTTATTTCAGGGTCTGAAGAAGGGCGATAGTTACACCCAGTATGCGACGCATTTAATTCACCTAACATTTCAGAAAGGAGAATTGAAAAATCGTATGTCGTAACAACATCTGGAAGAAATTTTTGATATTCCTTTTTGTAAAAACTCCAATCTACTCCGTGCATAGAAGCAAGGTAGAATTTTTTCAACGTTTGTCGCCAAACATGATCGAAAATATATTCACGTTCCTTCGCAGGTTTCAAATGTACTTCTGCTTTAAAAGAATGTTGTTTTGTAGTTCCATTTTCAACATTTACCGATTGAATTTGACCATTTGCCAAAACAAAAATAGTTTTATTATCCGAAGATAATTTCAACGAACCTCCAGTAGTTTTTAACTTTGCAAGTAATTTGTTTTCTCCCTTTTTAAAGTTTGAAACCCAAAGATCGTACCCTTCTTCAAATTTGGCAAGATAAAACATTTTTTCCGCATTATCTGTCAAAACTGCATCGCCCAAATAAGAGGAAAATTGGGTTAATCGTGCAAATCGTTGGTCAATATTCTCAAAATTTGGAACTAAATTGACAAATTTTTTCTTCTTAATAAGTTCTTTTTTACGTTTCATCTTTTGTTTCCAATCTTCGGAATCATCGTCATCGTTTTTATCTTTACTATCAAACTCATCTTTGCGTAATTCATACTCATCTTCGGAAAGTTGATATTGTTCCCAAGATTTATCTGTTAAGAAAATAGCATACGCATCCGATTGCGACCCCCAAGAACCGTGAGAACGCATACCGTTTCGGTCAGAAAACCAAACGAAAATAGACCCATTCCCCATAAAACGAGGAGCAAAATCATTGTATCCACTTTGAGAAATGTTATGTACTTGTTTCGTTTCAATATTGACCAAACCAACTTCACCAACCCATCTTTTTTTATCAATATATTCCATTGCTAACCATTTACTATCCGGAGACCAAGAAAAATACTGATCTCCATCAGAATACGAATAGTTGTGCGTACTATCTAATATCATTTCAATAGATTTTGTCGCTACATTGTATAGCTTAATTTTTACTCGTTCTTCTAAATAGGCTATGAATTTTCCGTCAGGGGAGAACAAAGGCTGAAATTCTTCCTTCGGGCTGTTAAGTATAACTTCTTCATTCAGAATACTTGCAGCGTAAAAGAATTTATCGGAAGTATCTACAATTGTGGTAGTATAAATATCCCAAGAACTGTTACGTTCAGAGGAATACAACAGTTTCCGTCCATCTGGTGAAAACGAAACATTGCGTTCTTGTTCAGGGGTATTTGTAATTCGTTTTGTAGTTTTATGTTCTAAAGAAACTACAAAAATATCTCCACGAACAATGAATGCGGCTTCTTTTTCAGTTGGTGATATTTCAAATTCAGAAGCACCATTGGAATACATTTTATACAATTGTACATTTTCTTTAGAATCGACATTGATTTCAAGTTGAACTTTTACCGGTTTTTCTTCAGCTTTCCCTAAATCTACTGTGTATAATTCACCATCCCAAGAGTAGATAGCAACTCCAGCATCAGAAACTGACAAATTCCTAACGGGATGATTTTTGTAAAATGTTCTTTGAGCTATTTCACCTTGCAAGGAACCATTTTCAGAAAGCAAACCAGTCCAAACGTTAAAAGTTCCATCAGCTTCAGAAAGAAATGAAAAATAATTTTTACCAATATGACTGTAAAAAGATGGATCGCGTTGTTCAACCTTAGTTTCTACTAATTTAGTGTGCTTTTTTGAAGTTGGTGAATACGAAAATATTTCTCGAACTATTGAAGAATTATGGTGTTTTCTCCATTCGTTTTCGTACCCTTTTCTATTCTGATAAAGCCAAAAGTTCCCCGCTGTATTAACTTTACAGGCTTCAGTAGGGGTAGTTAAAACTAAAGAAGTTCTTCCACCAGTAATAGGAACAGAATAAAGTTCAGATAATGAACCAGAAGGAAATAAAATAGATTCTTTTGTATCTTGTTGAGAAGATGTAAACAAGACTGTAGCCCCATCGGCAGTAATATCGGTTGGATATTCATTCGAAGAATGAAAGGTTAATCGTTTAGGATTTCCACCTTCAACTGAAACAACATAAATATCGAAATTACCATATCTATTAGAAGCAAATACAATAGATTTACCGTCTCGAGAAAAAACTGGCGAAATGTCATCTGCAGTATGTGAAGTAATCTGTTTTGTAGTTGTGAGTGTGTTTAATCTTTGAGCAACAAATATATCGCCTTTGTAACAAAAGGCAATTATTGAACCATCGTGTGATATTGATGGGTTTCTTACCCATTTTGGCACTGTTGCAAACGACTCTAATAATGTAAAAAATGTTAAAAACAAGACAACCGATGCAGGTGTAAGAAGTGAAGCCATAAAAAAAGGTAAATAGTTTGAAAAATTACAGTTATTGATTATTTAAGAAAATATCAAATACATTATGCCATTTGGTTTAAAGTTTTTTAGTATCGATAATTTTAATTTCAATCTGAGTTCGTTGGTTTTCATCAGTAAAATTATTGAGTTCTAATAACAATTGAAGAAATTCAACCTTGTATGCAACCCATTGGTCTATAACGGGGTCTTCAAGAACTTTATTTATATATGATAATGATTTTTTAGTATCATTACAATTTTTGTAATATAGAGCAAACAAAAAATGAGCTTGAATCCAGTATTCTTTAAACTCAGTATCAGAAAATATTTCATAAACTCGTTGAATATATCTTAATGCTGAATCATATTTTTTCAAATCGTTCATAAACACCAACGCTATTGAACGCATAATAGAACCTTCTATAATAGGATCGTTTTGCCGAATAGAAATTTCTAAGGCTTTATTCAAATCTACTAAGGATTCTACTGGTTTTTTCAACTCACGTAAAATATCTGCTCGTAAAATATAGCTTCGTGATAAATCAATATCTGTACCAATTTCTTCATATATTCCTAAGGCGCGACAAGAAAATATATATCCACTTTCAAAATCTTTTAACATTGAAACAACAGTAGCTAATTTAGCAAGGCTTTTTACAATTAGATTCTTCAAATCTAATTGTTCAGATATATTTAATGCTTTTTCAGCATATTCTTTTGCAAGTTCTAAACTAGCTAGTTGAATATAAATTGTAGCAATATTTATGTATAATAAGATATGGGATTTCGATAATTCGTTTTGTTCCAAATAGTCAAGAGAAATCAGGTAAAATTTTAACGATTCATCTAAATTTCCAAGATGATAGTGAATTACTCCAAAGTTGTTATAGAGAATAGAAGCTCGTTCTTTCTTCTTCGTAGCAAGAATAACTGGTTTTGAAAGTTCGAAATATTCAAGTGCTTTTTTATATTCACCCTTATTTAATTCCAAAAGTCCACTTAAAGAATAACTTAAATCTATAATCTCATAGTATTGATATTTTTCAGAGATTGCCAGAACTTTAGATAAAATCGACATTGCTTCATCGAACTTTTTGAATTTATTCTTGACATCTGCAATTCTAAGTAATACTTTTGTATGTTCAAAAGTGAGTTCGAAATTTTTAGAATGTTTTAAATAGAATGTGCAAATTGAAAACTCAAACTCATCAGAAAAACTATACTTTTTTTGGTCTTTGAAAATTTGTTCAAAATATAAAGACTTTTTCTGTTCTGTATTGAATGCTAAAAATTCTTTTTGGAAAGTATCGAAATTATGCACCATAACGTGTTCAAATATTGATTAGTCCGTAAAAAAGAAATGGTATAGTTAAAATATCAAAAATTAACAATACCATCATAATTCTAATTTGTAAAACGGTTAAAGAAACAGAAACGTGTTAATGTTGTATTTCTTCCCATCTACGAAGTTTTTTTACAACTTCATAAGGGAAAATCCCACCTTCCCAAATACCTAAACATTCAAAATCATCTGTAGGCAAAACATGAATTGGTTCATAGTTTTTATTACCTGGTACAAGTAGTAATTCTGAATTAGTTTGTCTTGCTCTTTTTAGGGTTAACGAATCATTTATTCGAGCTGCAATTACATCGCCATTGCGGAATTGCGATGTTCGTTTTAATAGTATTTGATCACCATCGGACATGCCATAATCTGCCATACTATCACCCGAAATAGTAGCTATAAATGTTCCTGACATATTTCTATACCCAGAAACTTCAGTAGAAAGATTAATAGTAGGAGACCCTGCACGTAGGCTAAACAACATTTCAGGAACATAGAACGGTGAAGGTGCAACATCGAATAACTCTTTAAGAGAAGAAGCAGAAAAATTTGTTTGATTAGAAGACGCTTTTCTAACAGTGTAAGAAGTATCTTCGTCCAAGTCTATCATTTGCTTAATATCTTCTTCGTATTTAGCACGTAGGACTGTTCCCATTTCAGTTTCTGAAAATGGGGTTCCAATTCCATATTGGATATATTTTGCGCTGATTCCACCTTTATTTTCTAATTCAGCAAAAAATTTGCTTCCAAAACTTGCGTTTTTATTCTTATATGTATAGAAATAAGTGTGTGCTTTGCCCATGTGTCGTGCTAATTCTGGCAAACCACCGTAGAGCATAACTGCTAAATCGTTCAATCGTTTAAACGCATCTGGATTAAAATTGCTTCCCATAAGAACACCTTATATTCGTAATAAATGTTTTACAAATATACGAAAATAATTTAGAATTACTACAATTAGTATAAAATATTATTTTTGTGTAACTCTTCTCCAAAACGAAGAGCTTAGTTTGGGATCGATGAAGGTTGAAAATTGTTCCCATTGTGGGTAGAATTGTTGAAAATACTTGGGTCTCATAGTGGCATCTTTTGCAGGGTACATTTTCCCATTGTACTCGGCAACTATTTCTTCTAATTGATGTAATAATTTCACTGTAGATATTCCATCATTTCTAAAATCAAGTGCTAAGGTAATTCCAGATGACGGAAATGAAAGCATACCTGGCGAAACTTTTTTCCCAAATGATTTTAAGACAGCTAAAAATGATGCTTTCCCTGAATTAGCAATTGCTGTTAAGAGTTTTTTTATTCCATTTCGTTCATCTCCAAAGGGAATGACACATTGAAACTGATAGAACCCTACTTCCCCATACATTTTATTCCATTCCAATACAAAATCTAAAGGATAAAAGAATGGGTTATACTCAACTTCATTAGTAGTTTTTTTTGAAAATTGTTTGTTGTAATACAAAAAATTGAAGGCTTTAATTGAGGTAGTATTTAACAACCATTTAGGAGCTTCGAATGGGAATCGCAATGTTGGTTTTTTAAATTCTAATTGTGGATGTGATATTATCGAATGATTTCCTCGCATATATAATCCTCTACCTAAGTTCTTACCTGTAGAAGTACAATCAATCCAAGAAACGGTGTATTCAAAGTTTTTTTCCGATTCTTCATTAAGATCAAAAAAATCATCAAGACCTTTAAATTTTATACTTTCCATTGAAATAAATTCATTATGAACTTTTTTCAACTGCAATGTTGCCTGAATAATTATCCCTGTTAATCCCAATCCACCAATGGTAGCTGAAAATAATTCTTTATTTTCAACCCTTGAACATTCTATAAATTGTTGACCGGAACGAAAGAGTGTCAATGTTTTGATATGTTCGCCAATTGTGCCTTCAATATGATGGTTTTTACCATGAACATCATTCGCAATTGCTCCTCCTACGGTAACATACTTTGTGCCGGGAGTAACTGGTAAGAACCAACCTAAGGGTAAAAATGCTTCTATTATCTCAGCAAAGGAAACCCCAGCTTCACAAGTAAGTATTCCGGTAGTTACATCAAAAGTTACAAATCTATTCAAAGAAGAAATATCGACGAGTTCGTTTCCATCATTCAAACAAGAATCGCCATAACTTCTCCCCAGTCCATACGGAAGGGTACAAGCAGAATTAGAAACAAGTTCGGATAATTCTTCTTTCCATAAAACAGTAGAAACAGTTTGTTCAGCTTTGGGAATCCTTCCCCAAGATTGATAAGTATTCATTCTAAAAAACAATTACACAAGTTTCTGGAACTTTAGACTTAATATCTTCTTTATCTAAAAGAGGATTACTACGTATATGTAGTGTAGTGAGTTTAGTGCAGTTCAGTAAAGAATCTGGTAGGGTAGTTAAGTTGTTTTGGCTTAACCGTAAGTTTTTTAAATTCGACAACAACCCAATTTCTTCCGGTAGAGAAGAAATTTTATTCCCAGTAATATCTAAATATTCTAAAAGCTGAATTTGTCCTATCTGTGGAGAAAGTTCTTTTAAATCTAAAAATCGAGCGTTTATATTCTTTAAATGAACTAGCTTTTTAGAAAAAAGGATTTCAGGAAGCGAGGTAAAGTTGTTGTTACTTATATCTATGGTAAGCAAATATCCCAATTCCTCAATCTCGTTTGGTAACAAAGTAAGGTTGTTCAACCACAAATTGAGCACATTTACATTTTTCAACAATCCAATCGTAGATGGAAGTTCATTCAAATGTTGTCTCGACAATTGAAGAATTGTTGTGTTCAAAGGTTGTTTTAAGGCGTCATCTATTGAAAAAGCAGTATAACTCATTGGGTAAAAAAGGTTAGTTTAGGAATAACACTAGCAAGGTAAACAACAACAATAACACAAACTCCAATAGCGTAACTTATTGGGTCTTTCATTGTAAATACTATAGGATCGTCGTGCATATTTCCACGTATGGTAATTATCCAAATACGTGAAATCCAATAGAGCAACAACGGACCAGCCAACCATAACAACATAGGAAAAGAATACAAAGCAACCACTTCTGGAGAGTTTACATATAAGAAGAAAACAAAAATACCTAAATATCCGCTAATTGGTCCAACACTTGCAATAAGTGGAGAATCTGCAGTTACATACCCACGCCCTGATGCTTTCTTTTTGTTTTGTTCCACCGCTAACAACAATTCAGAATATCGTTTTACAAATGCTAACGATAAGAATAAGAAAATAGAAAACAGTAATAACCAAGGCGAAATGGAAGTATCGGTTGCAATTGCTCCGGCGAAAACTCTATGAGTATATAACCAAGACAAGGTTAATACATCTATTATAACCAATTTTTTAAGTATAAAAGAATACAAGGTTGTAATGAATACATATATACCCAAAAACAAAGTAAACAAAGGAGGAAGAAAGAATGCAGAAATAGAAAAAGAAATTGCTAACAGCAGCGGGAATAATGCGATACCAAAAGGTATTGATAAAATTCCAGCTGCGAATGGTCTGTTCTTTTTTCGTTGGTGCTGCCGGTCAGATTCTAAATCTAATAAATCATTGAGAACATAAACACTCGAGGCAGCAAAACCAAATGCAAAAAATGCTAATAAACCATCAAACCACAAACCTAAACTTACTTTGTGTGCCAAAAATAATGGCACAAATATCAGTACGTTTTTTACCCATTGGTAAATTCGTAACTGTTTTATGAGTGCTTTTAGAAAGGAATAATTTTGAGAGATATGTAGAACTGTATTCGATTCGGTTTTTGCTTTGTTTGCTAATCCAACGGACGGGCTTACAACTACAGCAACAGAACTTGATTCCCAAACGGGAATGTCCACACTGCTATTTCCATAGTATGCAAATTCTTGACCTTTTGCATAGTCGAGTAAATGAGAAGTTTTGGTAGACCCACGAACATTTGTCGTTTCATTTGATGCAATGACATCGTCGAAAATACCACAGTGTTCTGCTATTGCATTTGCATAGATAGAATTGCTTGCAGTTGCTAAAACTAAGGTTGCACCTTGTTTTTTTTGAACCTGCAGAAACTCCAAGACTTCTAAATTGTATGGTAACAATCGAGCATCAAGATTAACCTTTGTTGCAATAGAATGTTTTAAATGTGCTTTTCCGCCTGTGAGTAACCACCAAATAGCCAAAAATCCATTTAATGGATTTCTTTTTATGAAAATCAAGAAAGATTCCCATAGACAATCAGTTGCTATAAGTGTTCCGTCGAGATCGACGAACTGTAAAGTTGGGAACGAAGTATGTTGTACTTTTGTTAAATTCATTCGTAGAATACGTAGATAGAAACAACAAAATATAACGAATTTATAGTTGTTTAGTGTTTTTAGTGAATAATTATAGTGCTGTATATACGTTAATAACGTATTACAACAAAATCATATATTGCAATGAACAATAGAATTTGCAAATATTTGATTAGCATTTACCGAGATATTGTTGTTTCTATAGTAGGTTGTTTTCGATTTTTATTACTAAATCAAGTATAATATGTCATTTAAAAAGTATATTCCTTATCAATTGACACAAAACAGCACATTGCTTTTTTGGGGGGTCCACTTGTCATGCTTTATAGCATTTTTTATAGATTTTCATTGGTGGTACGTAGGCTTAGCTGTAGGTTCTTATTACTTACGAATGTTTTTTGTCACAGGAGGATATCATCGTTATTTTTCGCATAAAACGTACGAAACATCAAGATGGTTTCAATTTATCATAGCATTTATGGCTATGACTTCTTCCCAAAAAGGTATACTTTGGTGGGCTGCACATCACCGACATCACCATGCTCATTCCGATTTAGAAGGAGATGTTCATTCACCTAAATTAGGTTTTTGGCATTCTCATGCAGGTTGGGTTCTTTCCCCAATATATAAAGGAACGAACGAAGCTATGATCCGAGATTTTGCGAAATTTCCTGAATTGGTGTTTTTGAATAAATATTGGCAAATTGCCCCTATTACGTATGCTGCATTAATTACGTTAATATTTGGTTGGCCTGGGTTGTTGTGGGGATTTGCAATTTCTACTACATTCTTATGGCATGGTACATTTACCATTAACTCTTTATCACACACTTGGGGTAAACGTCGTTATTCTACTACCGATACAAGCAGAAATAATTTCATACTTTCTTTAGTTACTTTAGGCGAAGGTTGGCATAACAACCACCATCGTTTCCAAGCTTCAGCAAGAAATGGGTTTTTCTGGTATGAAATAGACATAACTTTTTATGTCCTTAAATTCCTATCTATGGTTGGCTTAATTTGGAAACTACGCCCAGTGCCGAAGGATTTAAAAGATCCTAATAACAAAACATGGATAAAGAACCAAGTTCGGGGTGAACAAACATCACCTAAGGTAACTGAATCCGAAACAGTTTTATCGTAAATAGTTCGATTTTAAATTGAAGAAGTATTCATTTTCCAAAAAAAATAACCCCCATTCGTAACTTGCAAATGGGGGTTTTCTTTTGAACTAAGGCTACTAAACAGATATTAGATAATCTGTTTTAATGAGCTTTTAATAATTTCAATGCCTTTTGAAATGTGTTCCTTGGTTACATCTAATGTAGGTCTAAATCGCATCGATTGAGTACCTGAACCAATTATGAACAATCCATTATTAAAGCATTTTTTCACTAAAGAATTTCGTAATTCTGGTGTTTTCATTGTAAATGCACAATAGAGTCCCCTTCCTCTTGAAGAAGAAACTACTGTAGGAAATTCTGCTTGTAAGTAATGTAACTGCTCTAAAAGATATGCTCCAGTTACTTTGGCATTGTTGACAAGATTTTCTTCGTCAATTATTTCAAGATATCTTGTAACCCTTGCCATATCGACTAAGCTTCCGCCCCATGTTGAATTTATACGTGAAGAAACTTTAAATACATTTTCTGGTTCAGAGTCAATTCTCGAAGTTACTGCCATTCCACAAACTTGCATCTTTTTCCCAAATGTAATAATGTCAGGGACAACACCTAATTGTTGAAACGCCCACATTGTACCTGTTATACCAACTCCTGTTTGAACTTCATCAAATATCAACAAAGCTTCTTCTTCATCAGCAATTTGTCGCAGTTGCTTCAAAAATTCAGGTCTAAAGTGATTGTCTCCACCTTCACCCTGAATAGGTTCAAGAATAATTGCAGCAATATCGTCCTTGTTTTCACGGAACGCCATTTTAATTTGAGCAATTGAAAGTTCTTCTGCGTTAATTACTGCTTGTAAATTTTCTTCATTCAAAGGAAACGTGATAAACGGATTTAAAACACGGGGCCAATCGAATTTAGGGAAATACTTTACTTTTTTAGGATCAGTATTTGTTAACGACATTGTATAACCGGTTCTTCCATGGAAGGCTTGTTCGAAATGTAAAACCTTTGTTCCTTTTTCGGAAGTATAACCTTTTCGGAAATTTTGACGAACTTTCCAATCAAAGGCAGCTTTTATAGCATTTTCAATTGCTAAAGCTCCACCTTCAATAAAGAAACTGTACTTAAATTCTTTTGGTAAACATAGTTCGAATAACGTTTTTACAAATGAAGCCATTACTTCTGAATAAACATCAGAATTTGAAGGCTTGTGTAAAGCTACGGTTCCAAGATATTTTACAAAGTCATCTTGAGCTAATTTTGGATGATTCATTGCTAATGGGACCGACGCAAAACAAGAAAAGAAATCTAAATATTTTTTGCCAGAACGAGCGTCGACAAAATATCCATCACTACTTTTTTTATCATCAAGTACATAGTCAAAACCATCGGCTAACATATACTGAGAAAGGGTAGAATGAACGTTGTTCGAATCTATCGAAAATTTTGGTTTATACATAGTGTTATACTCTTGTTAAATAAATTTAGTAAATTAGTATGAAATTGAAAACTAATGAATTTATTTAGTAGGGGGTCTGGGTTAGTGTTCGTAAGTGGTAGGAGTATTGCAAATCGTTGATGGGCGATACTCAAGAAGGAACTACCCTTTATAGTACCTTTTGATAAGGAAGAATTTGCCGAGATAGTTTTAGTACGCATATAATTGTAAACGAAGTATCCATACTTTTAATGTAGGTAAAAAATGACATTCCAAGATTTAGAAGCACATTGTAGTGCAAAAAAGGGAGTTACCGCTGAATTTCCCTTCGACGAAAGAACCTTAGTTTTCAAAGTAATGGGCAAAATGTTTCTTTTGGTAGATGTTCCCGATGCTGTGTCGTTGAATCTAAAAATCAAACCCGAAGACAATGCAGAATTACAAAGTGAATACACCTGTGTAAAACCCGGCTACCACATGAACAAACAACATTGGGCAACTATCCCAATGGAAGAATGTTTATCTGATATGGTAATACGAAAACTTATAGATAATTCGTATGAATTAGTTGTTTCGAAATTAAAAAAATCTGATCAATTCACATTACATTCCTTATAAAAAAAAAGCCTACCGAAAGTGATTCAGTAGGCTTTTAAATGTATTGGAATTGTGGTGATTTTATTCAGCTTTTTCAAGTTGTTTTGAATCTTGCAATTGTTTAAAAATATCAATTCCCGTTGCATTTTTGATTACTTCACCAAAGTTAACAACAGCAGAAGGTAGTTGATTTATCACTTTCGACAAACCAGAGCCATCGCCACTGCCGCCACCATTGTCAATAACTGAAATTCTGTCAATAGTAACATCTTGAACAACAGAAGTTAACTGTTCCAGAATTTTAGGGAACATGTTTAGAATCATAATTCTTTCTGCATCTGTTCCAGCTTTTTGGAACAAATCAGCAGTTTTTCTGAAAATTTCTAAATTCGCATTTCCACTTTCTAATATCAGAGCAGCTTGTCCTTGTGCTTCCAATACGATTGCTTCTTTTTTAGCTCTTGCAGGTTCAATAACATCTGCCATTAATCGGCGTTGTTGTAAAGAAATACGTTCTTGTTCCATTTCTTGTTGGTATTTTACTCTAGTAATTTCACCAGCAATTTCAGCTTCGTTTTCTTTGATGATTGCAATTTTTTCTAATTCTGCTTTTTTGATACGAAGATTGTTGTTTTCAATTTCAACTTGTTGTTGAGCTAATGTTTGATTAACTCGAATTTCACGATCTTTATTAATTTGAGCATTTTTAATAGCAAGTTCCGATTTTGCTTTTGCAACTTCTGCCGTTTGGCGAGAAAGTGCTTCTGACTCTTCTGCTTCTGCTTGACGTTCTGCTTCTGCTGTACGCGCTTGGGAAAGTACTTCTGCAGTTTTTCTTCTACCAATTGAATCCAAATAACCAGCTTCATCTACTACATTTTGAATTTTCAATGTATCAAGTTGTAGACCTAATTGTCTTAAATCTTCTTCTGCTTCATCAATAAGTGTATGAGCAAATTTCAAACGGTCGTCATTTACTTCTTCAGGAGTTAGTGAAGCAAGTACCCCACGCAAATTACCTTCGAGAGTATCTTTTGCAATTTGTAGAATTTCTTCACGCTTCATACCTAAGAAACGTTCTACTGAATTACCAAGCGTTGGTTCTTTAGAATCAATTTTGATATTCGCTATTGCATTAACATTCAATGGAATCCCACCTTTAGAATAACAATTAGATACTTGTAATTCTATCGGAATAATTTCCAAAGACATTCTTGCCGCTTTTTCAATAATTGGCATCCGTAAGGCTCTACCTCCACGAATAATCCTGTAACCAACAAAACTTCCGTCTGGTAATTTTCGTTTCCTACCTGACAATATTACTATTTCATTCGGATGGCATATTACTAATAATTTTTTAACAAATATTAGTAGTATTAAGAATCCAACAAAAATGAAAACTCCAACTGAAAACATAAAGCTAAATAAATCTGCCATATAATTCCTTTCTAAATTGATAACGAAATATCTTTATATACAATTATGGATGCTTTATCAGAACGCATTGAAACAATATACACCATTTCACCTACATTTGCCATTGTATCAACTTCATCTTCTTCTAAAACTGCGAGAATATGAACGGTTCTTCCTTTATGAGTTACAACAATTTTACCAGATCGATTTTTTGAAACAGGAACCGATACTACGCCTGTCATTCCAACAAAATCTGATAATGAGGATTCTTCTAAAATTTCATTATTTTTTAAATAACTAAAAATGAAATGAGAACTTACTCCAAGGGTTGCACCAACACCAAAGGATGAAATGAATGTTAAAAAAGAAGGAAAGTTCAAGAAACTTAAGGTTAAACCTGTAGCGCCGAAAAAAGCCCCAAAAAACATTAAATTTCGAACGGAAAGGAAACTAAGAATTGAATCACCTAAACCAGTTTCCCCATCAATAATCATATCGGTGTTACCTGTAACAGTCACGTCGGTTTCTACACCAACGTGAAGATCTGCATCTAAGTGAAGGTCTGAACCAGTATCGAAGTCAATATCTGTGTGACCTATATCCCCGTCAGAATCATGACCTCCAAAAAGTGAAAAGCCAAGTAGTATTGACCCTACAACACAAAAGAATCCATAAATATAGAGCATAACCTATCCTTTGGGAATTACCGGGAAGATTGTTTTTTGGGTGAATAGACCATATTTTTAATAGCCACTCCTAAACCAACAGAAATACTCCGACCTGTTGAGGAAGAAGATGGGAACAAAACATTTTTGTTTTGAACCATCATTCCAGTTGATCCGCCACCATCTAAATTCATTGCATTATAACAACCAATCTCATTCATAAGAGAAGACAATACCGACAAGGAAGCACCTTTTGTACCGCTTAAGGATTTCGTTGGTTCAATGGTTACAATGTACACTACAGTTTGTTTTTTATCAGTTCCAATAGCTGTACGTGGAAGAGGGTGATCAATAAACCTAGTTGACCGAGAACCTTCTTCTCTTGCTTCATGTTTGGGAACGCCATTACGAACTAATCGTGGTGTCCCGCAAACTGCGTTATAAAATGGAATTTTTGCAGTTTCTGATGTAGAAAATTTTACAACGACGGTATCGCCAATTTTAGGCAATTCAGAAATATCGTATTGTTTTCCAAAGGTCACAACACAACCACGAATAGGCATATTGACTATTCCTTCAGATACTGCATCGATTACCAAACATTTAGTTTCTTGATTAACCGCAGGAGACTTTAAATATCGCAACAGTATTTTTGGTGTTGTGTTGTCAATTTTCCGTGCTTGGCGCGAAAGTAATACATCACGTTTTAACTCATCAATCGTTCGTTCATCTTCTGTATCATCACCAACAATTTTTAATATAGAATCACTTTTTAAACGTGCTTCTAATTCCTTTGTAATATCTGTTTCTTTAACAAACGGAATTTCATTACCTGCATATTCGTTATATAACACAATTCCTAAAGAATCTTTTCTGAAATTTACATCGCTAATTTGGTATTTGTTTCCATTTGAACAATCTAATTTCCCCGTCAACTCAAAACTTCCAATGTGTAATCTGTTATCTTTGTCAAAAAATCCACTTGTCCACTTTTTATAAGAATTCATCTCTACTACTTCACCATTTATAACCGTAGGACCTATGGGTGTGTCATCTTCGGCTCGCCAAAAATTAGCATTAACAGCGCCGATGAGTTTTTCAATTTTACTAGTAGTATTTACTCGAGTAATCATTGTTGACAAGCGTTCTAAACCGTCTACAAGGTCTTTCCCTTTCACAACTTTTATCTCATTTGCTTTGTTAGCACAATCCATTTCAAGTACGTGAGCAATGTGTTTTGAACTACCTACATTTGCAGAATATGTTCTATAAAAAAGACCAGAAGTAATTTTTTCTTCAGAAATCAATTCAAAAGAAGTTAATATTGAACCACTTGGAGCAGTACGAATATCTTCTAAACCAGATACTGATGAAGTTTTTTTAGTAGTAACTGTTGAATTCGATGAAGATGATTTTTTAGATTTAGATTTATAACTTTTTTTCGATTTTTTACTTTTATTCGATTTATTTGACGATTTTTTTGACTTCTTTTTTGGTTTTTGTTTCAATACTGAAAAAGAAGAATAGGAAGATTTTGAATATATATCTGAAGGTAATGTAAATGACAATACCAGTATACTTACAATAAAAGGTGTAAATATTCTAAAGAAAAATGTATGTAGTTTATTCATTGTTTTATGCTATTTTTTCTGATTTTCAATCAATGAGAAAAGAGATTTTGGCGTATTTGCTAAAACTATCGATAGTTGTTCAAACGAAATTGATGCAAGATATTTTCTTCGAGTACTATTTTCTCCCCAAGCTGTTGAGAATACAAATATAAAAATTCCTAAGGAAGTATAACCATTAAATAGTAACTGATCAAAATATTGAGTAAAAGAAAGTATTCCTATTGTGATAATTACAACTGAAAATATCGTCGATTCTACAGCATTTTGGATAATGCGTTTTTTGTCTGTTGGTAAAAGAAACCTCCTATATTCTCTTACCAAAGCAAGACCATAACCTATTCCTGAAGTTCCTACTGAAACAAGTACAATAGGAATTAAATCAAGAAAACTACTATAGAGAAACGTTAGAATAGACAAAAAGAAAAGCACAATGAAATATTCAATATTTCTACGTTGAATTATTTGGTAAAATTTGTTTCTATTTTCTAAAATATTTTGTTCCATTATGAAAAATCATTTCAAAGTTGTACATTTGTTTACACTATTCAATTTGTTCACATCGAGACCTACATTATGGAATTTACAACAATACTTCTTGAAAAGAAACTTTCTTATTATATTATAACACTCAATAGACCAGAAAAATTAAATGCTTTGAATGCTACAGTCCTAAAAGAATTGAACAATGCACTTACAATAGTAGAAAATGATTTGAATGAATGTACATGTTTAGTAATTACCGGTAGTGGACCAAAATCATTTGCAGCAGGGGCAGACATTGCACAACTTAATGAACAAAACGGTTCAACTGGAAAATCATTTGCTGAATTTGGACAATCGGTATTTACAAGAATCGAACAATTCCCAATTCCTGTTATTGCAGCTGTAAATGGTTTTGCATTAGGTGGTGGTTGCGAACTTGCAATGTCGGCTCATATTCGTTTTGCTTCAGAAAATGCAAAATTCGCTCAACCTGAAGTTTCTTTAGGTATTATTCCCGGTTATGGCGGAACTCAAAGGCTTCCAAAAATAGTTGGTGTTGCAAAAGCAATTGAATTAACAATTTCAGGAAATATAATCACAGCAGCTGAAGCAAAATCCATTGGATTAGTAAATGCTGTATGTCCGTTAGAAGAATTACTTTTAAAAGTAGAATCTTTTATCGATATAGTTTCTTCAAAAGGTCAACTTGCTGTTCGTGCTTCGTTAGTTGCTATTCGTGCAGCGACAAACCCAGAAATAAATGGTATGGATGTAGAAGCGAACATCTTTGGAAATCTTTGTGGGACTACAGACTTTAAAGAAGGCACAAGTGCATTTTTAGAGAAAAGATTGCCTAAATTTACTTCTCAATAACCATGTTTTTTTTCTATAGATTTATAATCGCCCCATTACTAAGGATTATTTTCAATGTTGGGGCATTTTTTTCTCGTTCATTTTTCCTTAGAAAAGAAACTATCTCACAGTTTCAAAAAAAATCTAAAGAATTCTCTTCCTCAAAAAAAGTGCTTTGGGTTCATGCTTCTTCGATGGGTGAATTTGAACAAGCAAAACCAGTAATTGAATACCTCCGAAAAGTCGATAATTCGCTATATCAAATAATAGTTACTTTCTTTTCACCTTCAGGTTATGAAAATCAAAAGGAATATGCTTATGTAGATTTTGTAACGTATCTACCAATTGATACTTTTGGTACTATGTCTGAATTTGTTTCAACTATTTGTCCAAGTGTAGTGGTTTTTGTACGATATGATATTTGGCCAAATTTATTGACAATACTTTTCAAAAAGGGGATTCCGTTTTATTTCATAAATGCTACATATCCTCGATCTATGTTATGGGAACTTATTGGGAAAAAATTTTTAAAAGATTTACTGCAACCCGCAATGGGTATTTACTGTGTGAACCAAAGAGAAACTACACTTTTTGAATCGCTTTTAGGCACTTCGAATGTGTATTTATCCGCAGATACTCGAATTGATAGAATAATAGAAAAAGTATTGAAACAGGAACCATTTTTATTCTATAAAATTCCAAACAAACCAGTTATAGTCCTTGGTAGTTCTTGGGAAATTGAAGAAAATCTGCTCAAGGATATACCTCAAAAAATTCTTAAAAGGTTTCATTGTATCATTGTTCCACATAAACCTACCGAGTTAACAGTAGCTCGTTTACAACAGATATTTCCTGAATCATTACGCTTGAGTAATCTACAAAGTGAAGAAACCCCTCGTACTGATATCGTCATTGTCGATTCGATAGGTAAACTTTTATCGATTTATAGCATTGCAAGCATTGCATTTATTGGTGGTGGTTTTCGACGATGTGTGCATTCCACAACAGAAGCTTTAGCGTTTGGGATTCCTGTTTTTTGTGGTCCAAAATATAGAAACTCACCCGATACAACAAATTATGTCAAAAATGGTTTTGTAACAATTGTGGAAAATTCAAAAGATATTGAAGCAGTCTTAACGAAGGTTCTAACAGACAAACATTGGGTAGAACATATTCAAACAACATCAAAAGAGTTGTTACATAAATCCTTAGGTACTTCACAAATTATTAGTGAAATTATTCGAAAACATTTACTTTAACTTTGAATAGTTTCTTCCTTGGTATATTTTCTTCCTTTCCATTCTATCTTCGATCGGGACCAACGAATGGAATTTAACCCAATGCCAATAGTTAATACTGCCGACAAAGGATGTAAAAACATTTGATATATAGGCATAGAAAATGTAAAAGTTATGAAAGATCGAATAAGAGTAACTATTACATATTGTGAAAGTGGTAACCAAAATAGTTCAAGTGAATAATCTTGTAAAATTACTGCCGCAACTATAAAGAATATTGGAGCCACAAACAACAAGGCAAAGTGAACCAAAAACAAAATCATAATTGAATACTTATAGGACATTCCAGGAAAGAAGTTTTTTGAAAATCCTTCAAAAGTTTCTTTGAAATTGGAATACATTTTGCAAATTACTATTTCAGATCCATTTACTAACCCAATTTTAAATCCTGCTTTTTTTACTGTCTTTGCAAGAAACACATCTTCAACAACATTATTTTTTACCGCATTGTGTCCATTTATTGTGTGATAAACACTTGCTTTGAAAAACATATACTGTCCATTTGCTGCTGAAACAGAAACTGAACGCTTTTTTGTAATCCATTCATTTGGTAAATAAGCAAAATAGAGGAAGTGAATCATTGGGATGATAGTTGCTTCAGCCCAAGAATCCATTCTTTCAAAAGGAATCATCGACATAAAATCTAATTCCTTTTCCTGAAAATACGAAACTACCGACGTTAAAGATTCAACAGAATGGAGTGTATCGGCATCAGTAAAAAGGAAAAGTTCCCCTTTTGCAACCGAAGAAAGTTGATGACAAGCCCAAGGCTTGCCTATCCATCCTTTTGATAAAGGTTGACCTGTTACTACCGTAAGTTTCGTAGGAAATCGCTGTTGTAGTTCATTCAGTATAATTGGGGTACGGTCGGTGGAATTATCATCTAATACTATTACTTCAAAGTTCGGATAATTTAGCAAAAGTAGCGACTCTACACATTCTTTTACACATTTTTCCTCATTCCTTGCAGGTACCATGATCGAAACCTTCGGAAAAGTACGTATATTTGTATTCAAATGATTTTTCTTGATTTTAGGGAATGTAAAGAGATTTCGAAATGCAATTCCTAAAAAAACTAACAATGCACTTGAAATAATTAGTTGATACAGTAATACCATAAGTTGGATCCGTTTAAAAATTTTATTAATGGACGTAAAAAGTCTTATTCGTGTGTTCAAAGAATGAGGATAGAAAACCATGTCAATGAAAAGCTCAGTAAATAAAAAAACAAAAAAGTTGTTAGTAAATGGCTTTTACTTGATATCTATTCTAATATTAGCTTTAGTTGGAATTAGTACCTTTTTAACTATTCCTTCCTTGGAAGGAATAGTAGGCACTGTAACGTTCAATTATCTATTGTTTCTAACAACAGTTTTACTTACTTCAAAACTCTGCTACAGTGCTACTTTTAGCAAAGGGTTACGATATAAATATTTTTCAGTCTTAGGAATAACATCAATAGGGTTTTCACTACACCTTACACTTTTAGAATCTTTGCAGCAATGTGGATATTTAATTTCTTGGTATTTAGGTGTTATTTTGTTTCTTTCACTTTTGTACAATTATATATTAGTTCCAACAGTTACAAAAGGTATAGTTTTAGGTGCATTAATTTCTTTGTTATCGGTATTAGTGCCGCAAATGCACTTTCTTTTTGTAGTTTTAGTTCTAACTTCTATCGGAATCTACAAACAAAACAAAATGAAATTTAGGTTCCAAGCTATTTTGCCAATTGCGATTTCTATAGTAGTTTTTGTAAACCTTTTTTGGAATATTGATTTTATATCTAATTTTTCACTCAATTTTCCATCATCAATTCACAACTATACTAAGTTATTGTTTCTATTCTTGGTGTTTCATTTTTTGTTCTATGTAACCAACAAACCGACTATAAGAACATTATTCTATTTAGTAAGTTTCTTCTTTGCTATTGGAATTTCAATAGTTGTTCCAATGGCACTGTCCTTTCATCCGCAGTTTGCTCTTGAAAGAATTTGGCATATTTTGCTACTCACTTTCCCTGTATTATTATATGCTACTGTTTTATCCTTCGACGCAACCTTAGATACAGTAACTTCTTATAAATCATTATTTAAAACAGTAGCAATTCGGACTACACTTTCCTTTGTTATTGCTGGTAGCGTTTGGTATTTATGGGTGGTTAGAGTATAATATGGAATTTTCTTTAGGTTCAAAGGAAGATATTTTTCACAATCTTCAACAGCAAGGATCGTACGAATGGTGGTATTTTGATGGAATTTCAACTGATTCAAAATACTCCTTTGTTTTCATTTTTTTTGTTGGTATTCCTATGTCTCCAACATATTTAGAATCTATACAAAACGATTCTACGCCAATTCCTTCCTTTCAAAACTGTGGTATCTCATTCAATCTTTACCATAAGAACAAACGAATTTATACAGCTTTTCAAGAAGGTCTCGGTACAAATTCAGATTATTCTTCAAGTTGTTGCGAAGGAAGATTTGGGAAGAATTCTTTTTCTTATCAACAAGATAAAAACGCTTTTTGTCTTTCCTTGGATACTGAGCTACACGATTCGACAACTTGGATAAAAGGAACTGTTGAATTGATTCCACATTTGAATATGAAAAACACATCTGTTCAATATTGGAAACATCTATGGAATCTTGTTGCTCCTAGAACTTCTTTTTCTGCTTCCATTGATATAATTGAATATAACAGCACTGTTTTAACAACTTCTTTTAAGGGCATTGGTTATCACGACCATAATTGTGGTGTCGAACCGTTGTATAAACATTTTTCTCAATGGTATTGGGGCAATATTCATTCTGAAAAGCAAACAATAGTTTTTTATGATGTTCATGCATTTCAAGATAGAAATTCTGAAGCAGTGGTTACACTTTCCGATGATAATAATTTTGAAGTTTTAAAAGTAATTGATGTTTCCTATTCTGATTATAGACTTTCTTTAATGGGAATTTGGTATGCTACTCGATATACTTTCCATTGTGAAAATTCTAAAAACGAATCCATTATAATAAAGATTCGAAAAATACGAATCAAGGAACAGGGTCCGTTTTATCTTCGATTTGCGATATCTGCTGAATTGTATTGTAGTGGAAAAAAGTTAAATGAATTTAAGGGTATTTCTGAATATATGGAAGCACAAAGATTATCAAAACCTTGGATTCGTCCATTCTTAAGAGTCCCATTAAAACAAGCAGTACATATATTATAACATTGTAATTTTTAAAAATAACTGAATATTCAATATGAAATTTATCATATCTTTAGTCCTTTTCTTTTCAATATTTTCTTCTCTCAAAGCTCAAGGCACTAACCCCATCCAAGATATTGAAGCATCTAACACTGAACGAAAAGAACTCTATGGAGAACTTCGTAAAAAAAGAACATCTCCGGAATTATGGTTGCGGTTTTACGATGCTTCTAAAAAATATATTACTACAGTTACAGATAGATCCTTACGACAACAACAATTGTTTTTAGATACTATTTTAACTGAAATGAAAACGAAAATTCCAAATTCATTTGAATATAATTTTTGTGAATGGAATTCAGTTGTTTTATCTGCTGAAAGAGCTTCTTTTCTAAATACTGCAACAAAATTACAACCTAATCACCCGAGAGTGCTTGTAGAAAATCTCTATGTTGCTTTGATGACCAATAACGATTCCTTAATAACACTTCAATCGAATTTAATATATTCCAAAGCAATAATTCCTTCACAAATGATGAATTTTGCATACAATACCTTAGTTTCTACGCCTTCTGGTTCGTTGCTTTTTGTTGATTCTGACAAACTATTCGAAGCAATTATAGTTTTACAATTCTCAAAAAACATCAGAAGAGATGTACCAGTGTTCAACAAAAAAACTCTCGCCGAAAACAACAACAGAACTACTTTATTTGCAAAAACAGGATTAAGTGCATATTCATCAATGTATAACGACATATCAACTACTCGGTCGTTAAGTGAACCATTTCACTCTACTATTGTTGCTTTGCTTCAATATTCTAAAAAAACAATTAGTTTTACTTCTACCTTTAATTCTCAATTATTGTCGTCATTAAAAGACTCTTTGTACGTAGTAGGAACAGTGTATCAATATTCGCCAATACAAATTAAAAATGGTAAGATTTTGCTTTCGATATGGAACAAATTACGTTTAGAATATCTACGGTTCGATTTGTACGGGGAACAATTCCAGGATGGTGAGAAAATAAAAAAAGAAACCTATCCTATTTACATTTCTTGTGCAACAATTTTATATAATTATAGCAAAGAACAACAAGATCTAAACGCTATGACCTTGTACCGTGGTTTTGCTCTTTCTGTGGCTAAACAAATCGGATCTTATGACGATGTTGAAGCGTATTTTCTTTCTTTAGAAAAGTTAGAATCGAAATAAGTCAATTATTCTTTTGTATTTAAAGTTGTTAAAAAAACAACAAAGAAGGCATTTCTTTAATTTGTTGTATATTTGTAGATATACACTTAGACAAAATGGATACACCTATAAAACAATTGAGAATACTCTTCATACACGAAGATTCAAGTAAAAGTAAGTTTTTACCCAAGCTTCAATCGTTAGCATTCAGTTCTATTAGTATATTTACTTCTTCAGTTCTTGAAACAGAATCGACCTACGAACAAAACTACGATGTTATAGTTATAGAAGAAACTGCAGAACGAATTTCCACTCATTCTACTACTTCATTACTCACAAAATCAATTCAAAAAACAACACTTCCCGTTGTGATGTTACTTTCAGTAAATGCTCTTCAAGATTATTCTGTTCCTTACAATAGTTTAAAAGAAGTATCTGATGTTATAGTATCAACTGTTAACAATCTGGAATTACAATATCGAATTGAAAATGTAGTAAAAATTTCAAAAGAAATTAATTTTCGGAATGAAGTAATTCAGTTAAAAGATCAAGTTTTAGCAATCATTGCTCACGATCTTAAAAATGTGTTTGTTGGTTTACAAGGGCTTTCTAAAAATTTGTCAATAATGACCGATGGGTTAAATGAAGATACTGTTGACTATTTTTCATTACTTGAATCCGGAATTGATCATGGATATTTACTCCTTATAAATCTGTTGGAATGGTCGAAACTTCAATCTGGTAGAAGCTTATTGAATCTTCAAACAGTGAATTTATCTGAAATTTCACTTCAAAATATTTCACTCCTCCATCCGATGAGTTACAAAAAAATTCAGAATGTTCGTAGCACTATTGATCCAAAGGTTTCGTTTTTTGGAGACAAGAATATGATTAGTTCTGTAATTAGAAACCTTACAAATAATGCTATAAAATTTACTCCTGACAATGGAACTATAACACTTGCAGCAAGTGTGGTAAAAGAACAAAACACTGTTACTATTTCTATTAATGACACTGGTATTGGTATTTCTGAAGAACAAATGAAAAAACTATTCTTATCAGAGACAAACGACTCAACATTAGGAACAGATGGTGAAATTGGAACTGGCTTAGGGTTGCTCTTGTGTAAAGATCTAGTTCAGCGAAATGGTGGATCATTATGGGTAGAAAGTACTTTAGGGAATGGGACAACGTTTTTCTTTACAGTTCCAATTGAACCATAGAAATGAAAGTAGAGAATTCTTCTTCTAAAAAAAACAGATTTTTTAAACGAATAGAATTGTTCACAGCTGTAGGTGTAAAAACAATAGATGATTTATTGATGTATTTACCACATTCGTATACTAGCCGAGATTCAATTCAATCCATTTCTTCACTCTATACTAAAATTTCGTTTAAAAATCTTCAACCAAATTCTACAGATTCTGTTGCCTCCTCTGTTCACGCACAGACAGTACTTCAGGGTATAATTACGAAAAAAAAAGAACATATTGTTGGTAAAAATAGATTTATGTTGGTTTTTTCAGTTTCAGATGGTTCTGGTTCATCTGTAGATACTATTTTTTGGAATAGACTTGATTACTACAAAAAAGCATTTTCCGAAGGCGACACTATTCTAATTATTGGGAAACCTACCTTAGATAAACGATTTCATCAAATTCAGTTTACCCATCCAGAAATTGAAAAAGTTGAATCTGACCAAGAATTGTATTCTAAAAATGCCATATTGCCGAATTACACTCTTTCAGTAGTGATGAGGCAAATTGGTATGACTTTACGTACCGTTAGGGGTATTGTACAAGAAACCGTTCTCAACGCTCCTGAATCTGACATTGAAACCATACCAGAATACATTCATGAACTTTGGAATATAGTTCCGCAAAAAAATGTATGGAAATCAATTCACTTTCCATCGACTTTTGCTGATATTGAAATTGGGATACGTTCATTAAAATTTGAAGAAATTTTTTACTTTGAGTTAATGATAGCACTTCGAAAACGTGGAATAAAAAAAATGGGAAATGGAAGAATTATATCTCCGAAAAGCCCTACTGCTCGATCTGTAGTCGATAACTTAGCGTTTGAACTTACAAGTTCTCAAAGGAAAGTAGTTCGTGAAATTGTAGCCGATATGGGTACTGGAATTCCAATGAATCGATTGTTACAAGGCGATGTTGGCTCAGGGAAAACCATTGTTGCCTTATTGTGCATTCTCTGTGTAATTGACAACGGACACCAAGCAATTTTTATGGCTCCTACGGAAATTTTAGCCGAGCAACAATTCCATTATTTTAAAAAGTATTGCCAAGATTTAGGGATTGAAATCTCTTTACTTACTGGGTCTTCGAAAACGAAAAAGCGTAAAGAAATTCAAGAACTTTTTTCCACAGGTACACCTGCAATTCTTATAGGTACACACGCTTTGTTCGAAGTAAACTACACTTTTAAAAACGTAGGTTTGCTTGTTATTGATGAACAACATCGTTTTGGAGTTGAGCAACGCGCACAACTTCGTCAAAAAAGTTCCGTTGTTGAAAACAACAAAGAATTGTTCCCACACATGTTAGTTATGTCGGCAACACCTATACCAAGGACACTTTCTTTAACAGTATTTGGTGATTTAGATATTTCTGTTTTAGATGTTCCTCCACGTTTTCGAAAACCAATTATTACGAAGGTTGTCTATGATTCGAATCTTCAGTTTAGTTACGAATTTATTCGTTCTGAAATAAAAAAAGGTCGACAAGCATACATTGTTTTTCCTTTAGTTGAAAAATCGGAAAAAATCAACGCTAAATCGGTTGAAGAATACTTCGAATTACTTCAAGAAACTGAGTTTTCTGAATTTAGATGTGGGCTGTTACACGGACAAATGAAATGGGATCTTAAAGAAGAAACTATGAAGAAATTTGCCTCAAACGAATATGATGTTTTAATTTCTACAACAGTTATCGAAGTTGGTATCGATGTTTCAAATGCTTCGGTGATGCTTATAAATAATGCTGAACGTTTTGGACTTTCTCAACTTCACCAATTACGTGGGAGGGTTGGTAGAGGAACCGAGCAATCGTATTGCTTTTTAGCAACAAAAGACATATCTTATTCTTCTACTATGACAGAATCAGAGTTTTCTTCAAAGAAATCCTTAGAAATACGTCTTGAAGCTATGGTAGAAAGTACTGATGGGTTTAAAATTTCAGAAATTGATTTGGAATTACGTGGTCCCGGTGATATATTAGGGACTCGTCAGTCGGGTTCCCCTCATTTCAGGGTTACCGATATTGTAAAAGATGTACAGTTTATAGAAACAGTTCGAACCTTTGCTTTTTCATTATTAGAACAAGATCCTCATTTACGGAAACCAGAACATTCAATGTTGAGAAAAGAATTAAAATCTCGTTTCGGCACTGAAATGTTCATAGTTGTAGCATAAAAAAATAGAATGATAGTTACTCGATCAATTATACCTAATTTATTAACCTTAGCAAATCTGTTTTGTGGATTTACTTCGTTGATTCAATCTGCAAATCATAATTACTATGAAGCTGGGTTGTTTATTCTTCTTGCTGCAGTTTTCGATATGCTCGATGGTATGGTTGCTCGATTAATAAACTCTACTTCTGAATTAGGTGTAGAATTAGATTCCTTATGTGATGCAGTTTCTTTTGGTGTTGCACCATCGTTTATGCTCTATTTTGCAATGTTACGTCCAATGGGTGATTGGGGCATTCTTTTGGCGTCCTTACCTGCTTTAGCTGGGGTTTATCGATTAGCTCGGTTTAATATTCAGGTTTCGAGTTTTGAAGATAAAGCGTATTTTCTTGGGATGCCTATTCCTGCTGGTGCTTTAACAATCAGTTCCTTTGTTGTTTTCTTCGGTGTTACCGAGATTATTCCACTGGAATTTCGGCTTCAATCTGCTATTGCGGTTTCCATTGTTACTTCATTAGCAATGGTTTCGACTATTCGATTTGACCATATTCCTAAACCAACACGAAAAGATTTCAGACTTCGCCCTATTTTTTTCCTGTTCTTTTGTCTTTCCTTTGTTCTTATAATTGTAAGCAGAGGAGAATTCACTTTTCCCGTAATGTTGTTCTACATTTTGGTTAGTTCTGGTAGACATATCTATGCTATGTTTTATACTCGATTCAGAAAAGAAATTGACGATGAAACTATTGAACAACCTTCCGAATCCAATCCTTTCGACGAAGATTAATCCTTACTAAAAAGTAATATGATCAATTAGTTTTGTTGCAGTTAAAGACTCAACGGAATTATTCTTTTCAAATGAATGTGCAGCTCGGTTTTGCAAATACGCTCCTAATCCTGCGGCTTTGAATGGTTCTACTCCTTGTGCTATTAAACCTGCAATAATTCCAGTCAATACATCACCTGCTCCACCTGTGGCCAAACTTGGTGCGTTCGCTGGTAGCCAATATTCTTCTTTCCCGTTAGAAGTAATTGAAGGCATTCCTTTCGTGTGGATTACACATTCTAACTGTGCAGCAAGTTCACTTGTTTCTTGAATATAGTTTTGAATTGTTTCACTAAATTCTCCACCTTGTAATCTATTAAATTCTCCTAAATGTGGAGTTAAAACTACATTTTTAGAATAGGTGTTGTCTTTGTCAATTGCAAGTAAACCATCTGCATCTACAACTATTGGTACTTTTCTATGATAGTTTTCAATTACCCTTCGTGATAGTTCTTTTGATTCATACGAAATTCCCAAACCCGGACCAATTGCTATAACGGTAGCTTTGTCCAAAAATGGTTTCATTTCTTCAAAACTCACTAAGGTCATATTCCCGTGGTGTTGCGAAACTATGGTATGAACCATAACTTCTGGTTTAACAGCCGGGTGACGGGAAGTAGAAATAAGTGTTACTAAACCGGCACCTATGGAAAAAGCGGAATTAGCTACTAATACTCCCGCACCTAACATTGAAGAAGAACCAGCTATAACAACTACGTTACCGAGGTCGAATTTCCACACATTTTTTTTCCTTTTAGGGAAGAAAACTCTTATGTCTTCATTTTCAAACATTGATTTATTGAAAAAAGCAGCATCTATTGTCTTTCCAACTAACAGAGGAATCACTTTAGGAGTAGGCAATTCTATTGACGCTGCTCCTGAGACCAATCCCTTTTTTAACGCCCCAATAGTCAGTATTTCTGTTGGCTTAAAGTAACTTTGATGCACTTCACCAGTATTAGTATGTACACCCGTTGGTACATCTATCGCAATTTTATTTATATACCTACATTTTTCGATATACTGTAGTATATTTACTACAAAACCATTTAATTCATTAGTTGATTTTAGACCAATTAAACAATCAATGCACGTAGAAGCATTTTGATCAATTGTTTGTAAATCTTCTTCTGTTTGTAAATGAATAACACCCACTAATGTAGAAGCAATTTCAAAGTTTATTGCAGTTTCGATACTCATAGAATCTTTGTTGCCGTACCAAAATACGGCAACAGTAGTATTCTTTGAAAGTAGTCGTGCAATGGCAAAACCATCTCCACCATTATTTCCTGTTCCACAAAAAATATGAACCGTTTTTTGTTGAATATCAATAGAATCAATTTCTTTACAACAATTCATTGCCACATTTTCCATTAACAGCAGCGACGGTATTTTATGTGTTTGCCTTACATAATTTTCATACGCAATAGTTTCATCAACTGACAGAATTGGAATCATAATTGGGGGAATGAAGTTGTAGAAAAAGTAATAGTTTTCATCATTAACGGAAAATATACCAAAGGTACTATATACGACTTACAAATCCACATTCTATTTAGGAAAAGATTACAATTAGGAACTTTCAAATCGGAATGACCTAATCTGTCGATTCTTTTCGTACATTTATTTGAAAACTATACTAATTCAATCCTTTTCCGTAATTTGCAGAAAAACAAAACAATAGAACAAATAATTTGAACACTCTCACACCCAAAGAAGCACTTAATAAAGCATTTTTAAAAGTAAAACCGACAGTTGAAGAAATCAACAATTTCAAAGCTGCTTTGAAATTATTACGTTTTAGAATTAGTGTTAATGAATCTGAAGAATATAACAAAAATATCGTCCGAGATTTTTTCAAAGAAATTGCTTTCAGTAATTATAACGTTAATACTTCCGAAAGAATAGACCTTTCCATTGCTGAACTTGGTCGTAACTTAGTAATTTTTGAAGTTAAAAAAGAAAGAAAACATACATCGTTCCCTCTCCCTCAAGGGGAGAGGGAGTTAGATTGTTTATGGTTAGGCGAGGGAGCCTTTCGTTGGGTGGTTAAGA
>Ga0105044_10001222_pt1 | contig 33984 bp, 22 predicted proteins | sample MAT01_FD_78092 | JGI IMG/M metagenome (GOLD analysis project Ga0105044, IMG submission 78092) | Freshwater microbial communities from Lake Fryxell liftoff mats and glacier meltwater in Antarctica - MAT-01 | ecosystem: Environmental > Aquatic > Freshwater > Ice > Liftoff microbial mat | place...
CCGCGGCGACGCTGGCGAACATGGGCGTGGCCCTGCCCCCCCCCCCCCCCCCCCCCCCCCCCCCCCGGCGCCCCCGGCCCGCCGGGCCCCCCCCCCCCCCCCCCCCCCGGGCGGGGCCCCCCCCGGAGGGTCCAACCCTTTTGCGGTGTTTGGGGGGGTGTTGTTATTGCAACCGGGGGGGGGGGGGGGGGGGGGGGGGGGGGGGGGGGGGGGGGGGGGGGGGAAGGGGGAGGATGCGGGGTCGCTCCCGGGTTTTGCGGAGCAGATTGTGAGCAGCGCGGGAGACGGCCCGGTGGCTATTCGTGGTGAGCTTACGTTTGAGGGGGATATTGACGTTTTTGCGTTCGACATTTGCGATCTCGGCGCGTTCGAGGCTTCCACTGTCGGCCAGACTCAGGTTGACACGCAGTTGTTTCTCTTTGATGCTGGCGGCCGGGGTGTCGCGATGAATGATGACAACCCTGGGGCGAGCGATCGCCAGAGTAGAGTTACGATTCCGGGGGCGGGTGGCGTAATGGGAACTTATTATCTTGCGATCACCGCTTACAACCAGGATGCCACTGATGTGGAAGGCCGCTTGATCTGGAATAATGAGCCGTTTCGCTCTAATCGCGCTCCTGATGGGCCGGGGCTGGACGGTTCTGTGGCCGGTTGGACGTTGGCTGGCGGCGATCGGGGAGCGTACCGGATTGCGTTGCGGGGCGCATCGGTGCGCGGAGCTTGCTCATGCTCGCCGTGCATCGCCGACTTTGACGCCAACGGTGGAGTCGATGGCGCGGATGTGGAAGGATTCTTTACTTCGTGGAGCCGGGGCGATGTCTGCGGCGATGTTAATGAAGATGGGGGAGTTGATGGCCCCGATGTTGAAGAGTTCTTTACGAGTTGGTCGCAGGGGTTATGTTAATGGCCGGAGGGCGGTGCCGGGGACGCGTGGGGGGGAGGTCGAAGTTAGCCGGTCTTAAACGAACTTAACATTCAACGCGCGGGCGAGGCCTGAACGACCTCGCGAGCGGCGGTATCAGGACCTTGACCAGATTTGGTCATAGGAGGCGCGGTTGCGGGAGCAGGAGTTACGATCGGGCTGCGACCGCGCCAGATATCCTGGCGAGTTCCGGTCTGTACGACGACGAGAATAAACGCTTGATACGCCGCGTCGAGTTCGTCTGGGGTCTTGTCAAAGTAGAGCTTTAGGAGATCAACGCCGCGGCGTCGGTAGGCGTAGATCGAGGCGGCGCGGTCGCCAAGTGCCTTGCGGATGGTGGGAACCAAGCGGCCGCTGGCCGCGTCGCTTACAAGTCTTCTGAGGTTAACGGCGTGAATTCCTCCCTCGCCCTCGTTTAGGAAATGGATCAACGCCCATACCTGCGCGTAGTAAGCGAGGGCGAGATCGGAATCGTTACCGATCAACTGCTGGGGCGTACTAACTGTAATTTTTGAGAGGGGCATGAGCCGCTGATTGCGGCTTGCCGAGCGAAGGGCACCGAAGCGCTCGAAGTTTGCCCAGGGGAAAAACGTGGGAGTTACAACGTTCTGGGTGTCCCATCTAAAGCCCTCCATGTACGTCGCGAGTCCTTCTTCCAGGTAGACTGGCAGCGAGTTCTTGAAAGTGCTTTGGGTATAAACATGCCAGCCTTCGTGCGCGGTGATGGCGAATGTGTCACGCATGCCGATGTCGTAGAGCAGAGCGCGGCCATCATAAGTGAAGCCGCCCTTCTGGATTTGGAGGTAGGTGCCCGCGGAATCGCCCATGAAACGCTGGGTCTGCCGTTCCCATTGTCCGCGTGTGGCGAGAAGATAAATTTCCATCGGGTCTGTCGGACGGGGCAGTGGCCCGAGGGATGTGGAGTAGTGCGAGAAGGCGGTTTCAAGGAAGGCGGGAATGTTATCAACGATGAACGATTTATCGCTGGTGGTATACAGCTTAAAATTAAGCGTTGAGATGATTTGTCCGGGGGCGGCATCCAGCGTCCAGGCTTGCTTATCTACGACGAATGATTCTGGAGTGAGCGGCGGGGGGGGCGGAGGGGGTGGGGCAGGCTTTGCCGCCTTGGAGGTATTGGTCGAACTTGCCAAGCCGGTTGAGCGGTTGGTTGTGTCGCTGGTCTGGGAAGGCGCGGGCGAGCAGGCGGGGGCCGTCAGCCCCGCAGCCAACAGCGATACTGCCAGCATCGACGCGGCGGGAAGACGTTGGATGAAGCAGAGTCGTGAGATGATGCGTGCCATGATGCGTGCCATGATGAATGAGACCGCGGCGTTCGTGTCCGGAAATGTTAGCGTTGCAGACGGATCAACGCTTGGGTGAGTCGGGCGGCTCGCTCACGTCAAAGACCTTCAAATCACCCTACGAATAGGCTCGCTCCGTGGGGGCGCTTCACTCTTACAGCTAGGGAATCGGGGCGGGCGCGCCGGTGGATTCAACTGAATCGCTACTAAAGCGGGGCGCGGGCGGAAACGTTAGCTGACGAGGCGGCCCACGCTCTGTTGCCACAACGCCGCGCAGCCTTCCAGAAGGTGCTGGACGGCTCTGGTTAGCGAGCCGCGCCACGTTTAGCCTAACTTTTCAACGATCGCGGGGCGTTCCGCCCGACACTTTTCCAACTTGGCCATGGTCTCTTGCACCATGCTGGGAGGGGCTTTGACCGCGTATCCGGGATTGGAGAGGCGTGCTTCGTACGTAGAGATCTCCTTGTCGAGTTCGGCCAATCGCTTGAGAAGTAGCGATCTTTCGGCGTCATTTACCTCGGCGGTACCGTCGCCCGCCGCGTCTGAGGTCTGTTCGGAGGGGTCAAAGAGGTCGCTGAGGGCGAAAGACTGGCGGTCGATGGTGATTTGGAAAGCGTTGGCGGGCGGGGAATCTGAGGTTATGGCGGCGAGCGTGCAGAAGACCGCGAAGAGTGATTCGTGTATCCGGAAGAAGGGTAGCTCGGAGGGGGTGACGTGTAAGGTAATCTTACGTCGTGGGGCAACGGCGCGGGTGGCACGCGCTTCGCGCAGGGCGGTGGCGAGGTGCTGGATGCGGGAAAAATCCAGCTCGGCGGGGGTGGGGGATTCTGAAATGCTTATGTTGGCGAGATCCCCGCTTAGTTGCGGCCACCCGGCGTTGCAGAGAAGCTCGGCGGAGCGCGATGGGTGTAGATGTAAGCCATCGATGGGTGAAGGGGTGAGCGTACTTACGTTGCGCCATAGCGCCTCTGTCATGAAGGGCATGACGGGGTGGAGAAGGCGTAGTATGGCCGACAGGATGTTGCCCAGGGCATCGCGCTGGGATTTGTCGGCTGCGACGGTGGGTTTGATGGCCTCGAGATACCAGTCGCAGAAGTCTCGCCAGACGAGGTCGTAGAGTGCCTGCGCGTAATCGCTAAACTCATAGTTGGCGATGGCGGTGTCTACGCGATGCACCGCTCTTGCGAGCCGCGCGAGCATCCAGGCTGAAGGTAAGTCGCGGGCCGAGGATAACATAAGTGAATCTGCGGCTACGGGCTTGGCGTTAAGCACCTCGCCCGGCGCCCAGTTTGCGGTCGGGCCGACCAGGCCGAGGGTGAAGCGAGCCGCGTTCCAGATTTTGTTGGCGAAGTTTCGCCCCGCATCAAACTTGGGGCTGGTGTTCTTTCCGCTCTTGCTGTCTTTGACAACGGGCAGACGTACATCTTGCGTGTTGGTCGCCATGTTACAGAGCGCATAACGCATCGCATCGGCGCCGTGGCTCTCGATGATGTCCAACGGATCGACACCGTTTCCCAGGCTCTTGGACATCTTCCGACCTTCGCCGTCTTGGATGACGGCGTGAATAAACACGTGGCGGAAGGGTACCGGACCGTGGCCGGAGCCCTCGCCCATGAAGTAACGATTAAACATCGTCATGCGGCTCACCCACAGTGTAATAATCTCGCGGGCGGTGCAGAGCGTGCTGCTGGGGTTGAACGCTTGAAGGAGCCCGTACGTGCGCACATCGGGCGTGGGCCAACCCATGGTGGACATCGGCCAAAGGGCAGAGGAAAACCAGGTGTCGAGCACATCCGAGTCTTGCACGTAACCGGCGGATTCCAGATAGTTAATTGCTTCAATGTCAGAAGCGTGGCGCACGCAGATGAAGTATTCTGCTTGCGTTGGAGCAGTTACGTTGGCCTCGCCGTGGATGGCGGTGGGCTGAAGAACCGTTTCAATATCGAGCGCTACGCGCGTTGACTCTCGCGCGTCGTCTGCAGATGCCAGGCCGCTGCGGAGGATGGATACGCGATTCTCTGCCGCGAGGCGGGTGAGTTTGCTCGCAAACTCTTGAGTTGTGGCTGCGGTGGTGGTCCGCCACACGGGGATGCGATGTCCCCACCAAAGCTGGCGCGAAATGCACCAGTCGCGGATGTTATCATGCCATCCTTCGAATGTCTTGGCGTAGCGATCCGGAAAGAAACTCATCGAACCATCGTGGGATTGAGAAGGTTGCCCCCCGCCGGACTTACGCTGCTGAGGGACCAGCGCGTTGTTGGCCGCCGGGGCGAGTCGCTCGTCGGTTACTTTCACATACCACTGATCGCTCAGGTACGGCTCGATGACCGCTTTGCTTCGATCGCTGTGCTTCACGCTGTGGCTGTACGCCTTCACATCTTCGAGCAGCGAGAGCTGCTTGAAGGCTTCCACCACGCTCTTGCGGGCCTCGGCCATCTTTTTGCCCAGGAATGCGCTTGCGCCGCCAACATCGCTCCAACCGTGCGAATCGCTCACGCGGCCATCGGGCGACATTATATTAATAATGTCGAGCCCGTGTCTGCGCCCGATCTCGTAATCGTTGACATCGTGCGCCGGAGTGACCTTCAGGAAACCTGTGGCAAAGCTCGCCTTGGGGTCATTGCGTTCTTCTTCGCTGCGAGCGAGTGCCTTGGGCAGCACAACGTAACTATCTTCGATGATGGGAATAACGCGGCCCACCAGCGGCAACTGCGCGCGCAGTCCGCGCAGGGCCGCGGCTCGCGGGTCGTGCGGGCTTAGCGCAACGGCGGTGTCACCAAGGTACGTTTCGGGACGTGTGGTGGCCACCGTAACCCACGCGGGCGATGCTGAGGGGTGATCGGCCGCGCCGGGGTACCCGCGTGAAGCTAACTCACCCCACGTGACTGGGGTGGCCGGCTCTTCGCCTTCGGCGACGGCTTTCGCGCCTGCGGCGATGGCTTTCGCGCCTGCGGCGATGCCATTTGCGCCTGCGGCTACCAGGGGGTACCGAAGATAATAAAACGCGCTCGCTACTTCTTCATCATAACATTCATCATCCGCGACGGCGGTGGCCAGGGCGGGGTCCCAGTTCACAAGCCGCTTGCCGCGGTAGATAAGCTCGTCGTGAAAGAGCCGGAAGAAGGCCTCGCGCACGGCTCCTACGCAGATATCATCCATCGTAAATCGCTGGCGATCCCAATCGCACGAGCAGCCCATCTTCTTCAACTGGTTAATAATTATCGCTTCGTATTCATCCTTAAACGACTGAATCTTGGCAATAAACTCATCGCGGCCGAAGTCGGTCCGCCGCTTCTTTTCGTCTTTCATCACCCGCTTTTCAACCACCGCTTGTGTGGCAATCCCGGCGTGATCCGTCCCGGGCATCCACAAGGTTTCAAACCCCCTCATTCGGTGGGTGCGCACCAAAATATCCTGAAGGGTGTTGTTCAGCGCGTGGCCAAGGTGTAACGCCGCGGTTACGTTGGGCGGTGGGATAAGTACGCAGTACGGTTGCCGCTCTCCGGAGAGGACCCGCGCGGGATTGGCATGGAAGGCCTTCGCCTCAAGCCAGGCGTCCCAGACCCCTGGTTCGTATTCCGCCGGGCGATACTGCTTGGCGAGTTCGGGGCCGGCGGGGGTGGCCGGGGAGTCACCCGGCAAAATGGGGCTTGGTTCGATGGGTACCGACATAAGGAAGCAAGGGTAGTAAACCTCACCGCACCGCAGCGAGCCACCCGTTCCCCGCACCATATACTCTGGCTGATGGTGGAAAACTCTCCTCTCTTCTCAAGGTCACGCGGCCGCTGGGCGACAGCGTTTATGGTGTCCTGCGTAGCAATCGCGGGTGCTTTGACCTACCTCGCACTTCGGCCTGATGGTCAAGGTTCCGAGAAGCAGAGCGGTGGCGCGGCAGCATCCACCACGAAACTCGATGAAGTGCTTAGCACCGTGGCCGTCCTCAAACGTGATGGAGCTTTTGAAAAAGCGCAGGTAGTTCTGCGACAGACAATCGCTGAGTATCCCTCCGAGGCTCAACCTTACATCGAATACGCTGAAGTGCTCATTGCGCTGGGTAGGCCAGAGGAGGCGTACGCAAACTATCAACGTGCTCTGAAGGAAGGGCCTTCGTCGCATGCGCTGGCGCTCGCCGCGGGGACCGCGGCGAGCATGTCTGGCAAGCTTGCAGACGCGCAAGTGCATTTGCGGGAGGCGCAGCAGTTTAACCTTAAGGATTGGAAAGCGCCGCTCTTCCTGGCGCAGGTTCAGCTTAAGTTAAATGAAATTGACGAGGCGAAGAAGAATCTGCTTCTCTGCGTCAACTTAAACCCTGAAGCGACCATCGCGTGGGGCACTCTGGCCGAGATTGCACTGCGCGAAAATAAGCTTAGCCTCGCGGCCCAGCATATCGCCAAAGCCCGCGAGCAAGAACCGTCGGCGGTTCTCTGGCGGCTGATAGAAGCGCGAGTTTTGAAGCGTGACAACAAGCCACGAGAAGCCGCAGACCTGCTTCTCGCGCTCGAACCGGTGGAGCGGCTCGAATCGGGCGTACTACAGACGCTCGCGGAGTGTTACGGCCTGTTACAACAGCCGCGTGATGCTGCGCTCGCGTACGCCTCCTCATCGGATGCTCAACCAGCCCGCGGCGATGTTGCCCTGGAAGCTGCCCGGTGGTTTAACCGGGCGAGCGAGCCTGCCGCCGCCGCGAAATACGCCCAGCGTGCTGCGGACGCGGGCGAAGCGGGTGCGGCGGATTTTCTGCTGAGCCTTGATTCAACGAAGTGAGCCACCTGACCCGTTCTCATTAAGCCTTTTCGCACACGCTGGGGGGCGTATGATCCTGCCATGAGTGATCAGGCGATGAGCGATCCAGCGAATCCGGGCTCTTCGCCGCAAGCGACGGTGGCCCCCACCCCCACGTCCACCCCCACCTCCCCCCCAGGGCGGGTCGCAACGCCTCGCGAGCGAGACACCCCGCCGCTGCCGCCATTCAAAGTTATACTGCACAACGACGATGTGAATCCCATTGATTACGTCGTTCGCACCTTGCTCGAACTTACACCATTGACGCTCAACCCAGCGTGCGAAGTAATGATCGAGGCGCACACCACGGGAGTCGCCGTAGTTCTGGTCACGCACAAGGAGCGGGCTGAGCTTTACGCGGAGCAGTTCGCTTCCAAGCAACTAACTGTCACGATCGAAGCTGCCACCTAAGGGCGATCTTTTATTTTTGTTACTCTGGCGAGGCACCAAATGCTGGTCACCTCGCCGGTCAATGGCATGAGGCTGGCCGGGGGGCCTTATATCGTACCTGCTCTCAATCGCGATGCCCGGCACAACCGGGGTGGCGATAACCCACTTAGATAGGCAGCTTAACCCGCCCCTGGTATTCATTTACCAAATGTGCAACCCAAAACCAGAATTATTCCTAAGTTTTTACTTGCCTTGACGGGGGCATTTGGCAAGGGTGGCGCGACCGCTTCGCCGCGCTGCCAATGCTACTGATTGCAGTACTAAGGCCACACCTTTGTTGATCGCAATGTCGATGCTAAGTTCGCCGCAACGGGAATCATCCCGACGCCGCGTACGGAGTGTGGAACCTCATGCGAACAGTACAGCTAGGCGAACTTCTTGTGCGTCACGGAGCAATGACTTCGGCACAGCGCGATCAGGTCTTGGCGGCACAGCAGAGCCGGGGTGGTCCGTTCGGCGCGTTGGCGGAAGAGATGTTCGGGGTTGCGAGCAGCGCGGTCGAAGAGGCCTGGGCCGAGCAGTACTCTTCCTTCGCGCCCCACATTGATCCGCGTGAACTTACGATCCACCATCGCACGCTGGAAATGATCAACCGCCGTCAAGCCTGGCAGTTTTGCGTCCTGCCCATCCAGGTCCAAGGCGATGACCTGATCGCCTGCACGACCCAAGAGCGGCTGGTGCGCGCACTTAAGTTCGCTGGCTGGAGGCTGGGCCATGCGTGCCAGTTTGTCCTCAGCGATGCGCAACAACTGGGCGAGGCGATGTGCAAGCATTATCCGATGGCGGGTATGAGCCCGGAGATGCTCGTAAGCACGGGTGAAGTCGCTCGTGGTTAAAGTAAAACTCCGCCCCGCATTCACTCATTCCGCTGCCTCTTCACAAGCACGCTCAAGATCGTAATATCCGCGGGGGTGATCCCCTCCAGGCGGCTGGCCTGACCGAAGGTCTGGGGCTTAAACCGGGCGAGCGCGAGGCGGGCCTCGCTGCGAAGCGATGTAAGCGTGTTGTAATCAACATGGTCTGGCAAGCGCCGATGCTCCAGGTCGGCCTGTCGCTTGATCTCGGCGTGCTGCCGAATAATATAATGTTCGTAGCGGCGGTCGGCGAGGGTGGTAAGGAAGGCGCTGCGATTAAAGGGCACGCCCGGTACCGCACCCCTGAGATCATCCAGTGTAAACACATCCGCCCGCATGCACTTGGAGAGCGGTTGGCCATCTAGTTGTGTTATGTTAATCGCGGCGTTGACGGCCGCCTTGGCCGCTTCTTTCCGCGCTAGCACCGAACGCCGAGCTACGCCCAGCGGGTGAGAAAGCAGGCCCAGCTCGAGGGCCAACGGCGTCAACCGCTCCGCCGCGTTGTCGCTGCGGAGTAATAGCCGATGTTCCGCGCGGCTCGTGAACATCCGATAGGGTTCACGCGGCGTCTTGGTCACCAGATCATCCATCATCACGCCGATATACGATCGATCTCGCGTGAAAATGTAAGGTTCAAACCCGGCACTGCCGCCGCGTAACACCAGCCGTGAAGCGTTCAACCCCGCGACCAGACCCTGAGCCGCGGCCTCTTCGTAGCCGCTTGTTCCGTTGATCTGCCCGGCGAGAAAAAGCCCGAAGACGGACTTGGTCATGCCCCCGGCGTTGATCTGGTGCGGGCGCACCATGTCGTACTCCACCGCGTAACCATAACGGTAGATGTGCGCCTTCTCGCACCCGGGCATCGTGCGAACAATTATATCTTGTATGTGCGCTGGCAGGCTCGTGGAGATTCCGTTACAATATATCCAGTCGTCGCGCAGACTTTCGGGCTCCAAGAAGACGCTGTGTGACTCTCTGTCGGCAAAGCGAACAACCTTATCTTCAAGGCTGGGGCAGTAGCGAGGGCCAACGCCCTCTATCTGCCCGCTATACATCGGCGCTAAATGTAAGTTGGCTCTGATTAACTCGTGCGCCACCTGCCCGGTCTTGGTCTGGCGGCATTCAACTTGGGGCAGAAACGGGAAGGCCCCGATGCCGATAGTGGGGAAGGCACGGCCTTGCTGGGTGGAGTGTAACCATCTCTCACCACTGCCCGGCGTGGTTATATCTACGCCGGACAAGTCCGAGAATGGAATCGGCGGATCATCGCCTCCTTGGGCCTCCAGCGATTCCCAATCGATGGTTGACCGCTTTAGCCGGGGCGGGGTGCCGGTCTTCAGCCGTCCTAATTCAAACTGCATGCGACTGAGCGCGCCGGAGATCCCCACAGCCGCGGCCTCGCCGAAACGGCCGCCTTCAGATTTATGTTCCCCGGTATGCATCAGGCCACGCATAAAGGTGCCCGTGGTAAGCACCACTGCGCTCGAGAGAAGTTCAACGTCTTCTCCTGCGGCACATAGTTTATGTTCGCCCGCCCCGTACTCGAGGTAAGAGGTGCCCGCGACCGGGCCTCGGACCGCGACCGATGCGCCCTTGATGCGAACCCCTCGGACCCGCCGCGACCCGTCGGCGGCCGTGTTAGTAACGATGTCCTCGACGCTCCCCTGAATAACCGTAATTGAACTCCGCGAGGCGATCATGCCCTGCACCGCGTGGGCGTACGCGTGCTTATCACACTGGGCGCGCGGTCCGTGCACCGCCGGTCCTTTGCTTGTGTTGAGCACGCGAAACTGAATGCCGGTGGCGTCGGTCGCAAGGCCCATCAGGCCCCCAAGGGCATCAATCTCTCGAACAAGCTGTCCCTTGGCGAGTCCGCCAATCGCCGGATTACAGGACATTACCCCAAGCTTGGACGCGTCAAGGGTGACTAGGGCGATTCGTCGCGAGTCATCCTCAGCAAAGGCATTGGCGGCGGTCCATGCCGCCTCAGCACCGGCGTGACCTCCGCCGATCACAATGATGTCGAAGTTGGGAAGCAACGCCCAATTCTATATCCGGTGGGCGGCTCGCGCCGATCATCCGGGAAAACATCAGTTAGAACGGTCAGATTGGCCAGAGCCAACGGTTTTAGCAACGCGCCACGTTTGCGAGATTCTGAGCTGGCGATGCGCGAAGTCGCCCGGGAAACAAAAAACCCGCAGTGACGCGGGTAGTTTGAGCGGGTGTTTGAAGTATTTGGCTTAAGTGAAACTGGCTTAAGCTGATTTCCGAGGCTTCAGCTTCCCGTGAGAATTACAGTGTATTTTTCGTTGTTATATTGACGAACATTATCCCAGTTACCATCGGGAGGTCCACCGGCGGGCGCACCAGGAAGGATCGTGAGATAGGCAGCGTGTCCGTCCATGAACCCTAAAACCGCTTTGTTGATATCATCATAACCGTTTCTGATCGCGGCATTTACGCTGGCATGATTCATGGTGATATCGGCCCATTCGTCGTTGAGCCAAACCAAACGAGACGGCGAGAAGGCATCCGCTAAGCGCAGTCGACGCATCGTTTTGTCAAAAATTGCCGAGTTGACCCCGAAGCGAATGCCGGCTTGATAATGTCCCTGCTCAACAGCCTTGTACTGCCACTGGTAGGAGGTCCCGGTGTCCTCGAAGCACGAAAGCACATTCCCGGCTGGCTGATTATTTCGTTTCGGGCGATTGTTTACGCCGGGATCCTCGTATTGCCCCCAATATTGCTGGTGCCCGATCTGATCGCTCGGATCTTTGAAAACCGCGAAGCCTTTGGAGAACCGTTCGGTGGCGTTGGACGCCACGGTGGAGCGGGTGTTGGGTGCCACAACTTCATTGGCGTAAAGATACTGATTGAGCGGACGGTTCTCTTGGAAAATATCGAAACCAGGATTTACGGTGGACCAGTACTGCCCCGTCGTCTTGCCCCAGGCGCTCCAAGTGCAGGCACCGAAAATGCCTGTGGTGTAAAGAGCGGGCTTGGGCAGCGGACCAAATCTTCCGGTCCAGGTGAGAGTGATGGGCAACCATCCCTTCTGGTCAGACTGATAGGTTGACCCGGCCAGGGCGATCGATCGCACGTTGCTCAGAGAGATTGTTTGTTTGGCCGACTTTCGCGCCTTACCAAGTGCGGGCAGGAGCGTGCCTATTAACACCGCGATAATCGCAATGACGACAAGCAGTTCGATCAACGTAAATCCACCGGTGTTGCGGATAAGGCGATTATAGTTTTTACGCACGTGGAGCCCTTTCATGTCATGCCCTGCGAGCAATAAGGCTGAGTCGCCAGACCCTGATTGCATCCGGAGAACGTATCGCTTCAGAACGAAGCTCTCTACATTATCACCCCGCGACGCCCTTTATGCAAGCAGAAACTGAGAAATCTCTGACGATTCTATCGGTTCTTGGCGAAGAAAGATCGGAAATGTGTTGTCAGGCAACAGCTTAATCTGCTGGTCGGAGAACCGCCGCGAGGCCAAAAACGCTCAGATGCACTTTTTGTAAGTGTTTTATAAGGTATTCTGTTCGCCGTCTTGCGTTTCACGCCTATTCGCGAATCGGCAACAAAACCTTCGCTCTGTGGCGGACACGAGAAATTTGGCCAACTCGGAAATGTCAAGAAAGCCTCGCCAAACCGGAAGAAGTCGGTGATGATGACCACGCCGGGTTTGGTGAAAAAAAATCCCACCAACTGGTGGAAAGCGGGTTCAACGCGATGAAAGGGCGGGGCGGCGTTCTCGCAGCCCGCCTCGGTCTGCCGCACCACTAAGACGCGTGATCTGAGCCCACCAAACCCATCTAAACCAATGGCTAGGGCCGGACTTGAACCGGCAACCCTCGCATTTTCAATGCGATGCTCTACCAATTGAGCTACCGAGCCTCACCTTTAAGGTCGGCATTGTAGCAGTTGGACTTGCGGCTGGTCAAGAGATAGCGACTCCGTCTTGTCTGCCGCGTGTCCGGAAAGCTTTCACCAGCTTCTCTTCATTTTCTTTGAACAGCCCTCCGGACCGCGCTCTACATTCGTTTGTACCGTAGAATCGAACGCGTCAAGGCAATCAGCTTCTTACCGGAGAACTACGCGGCATGACAGTGATCGAGCGATTTGAAAGCCTCATGGTTCGGCTTGGCGCCTACCAAAAAACGGAGGTGGCGCTGGAGCTTTTGGTGATCGGTACGGTCGTCTATGTCGTGTTCCGCTTTGTTCAGGGTACACGCGCAGCGGGCGCGCTCAAGGGCCTACTTCTCCTCTTGGTGCTCACCACGATTGCCAGCCGCTTTGTTGGTGGCTCGGAATCGTTCCAACGGCTAGGCCTGCTCTACGACAAGTTTCTCGCGCTCTTCGCGGTTGCGCTGGTCGTAATTTTTCAGCCTGAACTCCGGCGGGCACTTGTTCGCCTTGGCGAAACGCCCTTTTTGCGAGGTACCCCTAAAGATATTAAGTTTGTCGTCGGCGAGATAACCCTCGCCGCGTCCTATCTCGCTCGAGCAAAGTTCGGAGCGATCATCGCCATCGAGCGACAAATCGGGTTGGCCGGGCTGGTGGAGGGGGGCACGATTATGAACGCTGAACTCTCCTCCCGCCTCCTCCAGACTATTTTCTTTCCGGGGTCGGCACTTCACGATCTCGCGGTCATTGTGCGAGGGCGCACGATCTTCGCGGCAGGCTCGCAGTTGCCCCTTGCCGAGCCGGGCGATATGCCCGAGGAAGGGTTAGGGTCTCGCCACCGTGCCGCTGTGGGGCTTAGCAAAGAGTGCGACGCGGTGGTTATCGTTGTAAGTGAAGAGACCGGCGGGATCCGTATTGCGGAGCGGGGCCGCCTCAGCGAGCGGTTAAGTGCCTCAGAGTTACGGAGCGAGCTAGAGGATCGACTGAACTTCGCGATGAAGAAAGCCCGCCAGCGCGGAGGGGTGATGTCGCAGTTGGTAGCGAGCGGGGGCGGCAGCGAGGATTTGGGGCGCCCGGATCACGCGGATCACTCCGATCACCCGGATCACGCGGATCACGCGGATCACGCGGGCCGTGCAGACCGCGCGGACCACTCAGATCAACCAGATGCCCAAACTTTAGACAGTGCCGAGAGTGGGCGAGCCGCGGACGGGGAGCTGAGTATCGATCCGGGTAGCGCAAGCGGTGCCAGCGACGCCGCGAGGTCCACGCGCTCTGAGCGTTCGCGGCGTACCAGATAAATTATATTTACTCGTTAGAGCCCCGCAGCGGGGAAAGCTAAGTAAAAGGACGCTTCTGTGATATCGGTCATCCGTAACATAATAGTTATCACGCTCGTCACGGTGTTGATCTGGCTCTTTGCCGAGGCCGAATCGCTGCGCCCGCTTCAATCCACCACCGAGATTGTTCTCAGCGTACCCGCCCAAAGCTCCCGGACCATTGACCTCGCGAGGACCGAGCGTGTGGGAGACCCAACCGTGGTTCTACCAGATTCGCGCATCCGCGTGCTGGTGGATCTTGACGGTGCCAGCACTGCGATCGACGCGGCGGAGCGGGTCCTCCGTAAGCCCCTCGTCCTTACTCCAGATTCGCCCGGAGTTCCGCGCGCCAGCGGCGAGCACACCATGCTCTTGCGAGAGGTGCTGCGCGAGCATCCCGAGTTACGTTCGCTGGCGGTTACCATCCGCAAGTGCGACCCCGAAGAAGTGCGAATTATAATCGATGAGATGGAATCACGGCAGTTGCCAATCGCCCTGGATATTCCAGCGAGTGAGTTGGATGGCCCGCCCGAGTTGCGGCCAGCGACGGCCACCATCCGCGGGCCCAAGTCTCTTCTCAAGCGGCTTACCCCCGAAAGTGCCGCGATGTTAAGAATCGCCCCTGAAGCCATCGCGCTGCTCGCTCGCGGCCGGAAACAACCTCTGGCGTCGGTGCCGCTCACCGTCCCGGGTGTCTTGGCGGGCGTGCAGCACATCACCTTTTCACCCGCGACCGCCGATGTCGGACTAACGCTGCGGCCGCAGGAGCGATCCGTTTCGCTCGTGACGGTGCCGGTACACATCCGGCTCGCGCCGGGGGAACTGGATCGATGGGATATTCAGATCTCGCCTCAGGACCGGTTCCTCACCGATGTAACGTTAACCGGCCCGATCGATGCAATCAAAGCAGTCGAGGATAAGACTTATCCGGTCATCGCGACGGTCTCCTTATCGTTTGAGGAGCTTGAGAATAATATTAAGAGCAAGGAAGCAGTCTTCGCTGATCTGCCCCCCGCGGTTCGTGCGACAGTAAGCACGAAACTTGTTCGGCTTGCGATTAAAGCACGGCCGGTCAAGACGCCGTGAGTTGTGTTCACTGGCTGCGGTCGCCTCAGCGCAAGGTTCGCACGGCCAGGATGGGGTGATCATAACTCGGCACAAACTCGGCTGGGATGGACCGTGAAAGCCGGGTGATTTGCTTGAAGTCGCTAAACTTCAAGCGGAGGTAATAAAAAAGGACCACACAAATGTGTGGCCCTTCAACCGTGGTATATTAACTTAAAGATTCCGGGTTAGCACCATGCCAATCAGCAGGAACCGGATGCCCAGGCGATGAAGAAGACTTCGACATCGGCACCGTCGATGCCCCCGCTCTGGTCAACATCCGCGCCGCCAGCCCCCGCCGACCAATCGGTAAAGAAGGCTTCGACATCGGCTCCATCAATACCGCCGCTCTGATCGTAATCTGCGAAGCAAGGATCTTCGCACTCGTCCGGAATCGCATTGGTGTTCGTATCAAAGCTGAAGCCCGAGGAAATATCGCACCCATCGGCCCGGCCGTTGGTGTTACAGTCGGGCTGGGTGGAGGTTGCTTCGACGATCTTGTAGATTTTGCCCCCGCTCTGATCACAAATATAAACTTCTCCGAAGGCATCCTCGCCGAATGAAGTTACGTTAGTAATTACGTTGGAACCCGCCGGATCAAGTTCTGCCGTGCGGTCGCTGGCGAGCACTACAGTTTGGTTAGTTGCGCCCTTCCTCATTGTGTACAACTGTGAACCGCAGTAGTCGGCAAAGAAATAGGAGCCACTCAAACCGGGCATCGCGCATCCGCGATAAACAACGCCCCCAGTTACCGAGCAGCGGTTGAGATTATGGCCGTAGGCGTGCAGGGGATAGTAAAGCGAGGCACTGTTACAGATGCAGCCGGTGAGCCCGGTGCAACTGCGCGCTTCCATGCACCGCCATCCAAAGTTTGCGCCGCCCGCCGCGGAAGTGTCAATGCAGTTAACTTCTTCGAAGGCGTTCTGACCCACATCAGCGATCCAGAGGTCACCGTTCGCACGGTCAAACGAGCAGCGCCACGGATTCCGCAGTCCGTACGCCCAAATCTCGCGATCGCCATTCGTCCCGTTGAACGGGTTGGTCGCGGGAGTTCGGTAAGGTTTGCCCGCAACGGCATCGGCGTCGTCGGCATTACCGGGTACGTTGTCCAAGCCATCTACATCAATCCGCAACATCTTTCCCAGAAGATTATTAGTTACGTCTTGTGCGTTGCCCATGCCCGCCGTGTGCCCTACCGCAGTGACGGTTCCCGTGCCATTAACATCGTTGGCGTTTCCACCGTCTCCGGTGGCGATCCAAAGGTTGCCATCGGGACCAAAGCTCATCCAGCCGCCATTGTGATTCGCATCGGGCTGGGGAATAGTAAGCAAAATCGTGGCGGAGGTCGGGTCGGCGGTAGCCGCTGTTCCCACGCCCCCTGTCGCCCGGTACCGAGCAATGATCGTGGAGCCCGCGCTCACGCCCGACTGTGCCGTGCGGGTATAGTTAACATAAAAGTAACCATTGGCCATAAAGTTTGGGTGAAGCGCCATCCCCAGAAGGCCCTGCTCGCCGCCCGTGGAAACACCGGTAATACTTAAGAACGGCGTGGCGTTCAGCGTGTTTCCCGGAATGTTTATGATACGGATACGCCCGGTACTGCTCGAACGTTGCTCAACTACAAAGATTCGTGAATAGTCCCCCACGGCCGCGGTGACATAGATGGGACGTGAAAGCCCCGCCACCACAGGCACCGTGGTGAGGGTTTGAGCCTGGCCACTGGCCGCCAGCAGGCCAAGCAGAAGACCCGCCATCGGCACACGAATGAAACGATTCAAAGTATTAATCATGGGGATCGATCTCTCTTTCTAAAAGCTAGTGGTCAAACCCACCCTTGTAGGCTCCGATAACCCTCTTCTCACCCGCGGGTCTCAACCGCGCAGCCGGAGGTCAGTAAAGATACGCATTCCTCGTAGCCCAGATGCTACGCCGAAGTTTGGTGCTTTAACTATGTTGAACTTATTTATGAACAGTGTGAAACTAGTGGAGAAAGACAGATCCGAACCGACTGACCTGTTGCACGCAACGAACGCGTGTTAGGGTGGGCTACCGTTTTGTATGGCCAAGAACGCTCCAAAAAACCAGCCAGACTCTGCCCAGCCGGGCCAGAAAAGGATCGTCGCGTACCCTCGTGCGGTAGATCAACTCGTCTCACACTTTGCCGCTCTACCCGGGATCGGTCGCAGAAGTGCCGAGCGTCTGGCGTTCTTCATTTTGAAGAGTGATCGCACTGTCGCCGACGCTCTGGCGAGCGCACTCATCAGCGTCAAAGACTCGGTGCGACACTGCCAAGTCTGTTGGAACCTATCAGATTCGGCTACTTGCGGCATATGTTCGGATAGTGAACGAAACCGAGCGAGCGTGTTAGTCGTTGAGCAGCCTCGTGACCTTATCGCGCTCGAACAGACGGGAATGTTCCGCGGAATCTATCACGTACTGATGGGTCGGCTGTCTCCTCTGGATGGGGTCGGGCCCAGCGACCTGACGAGCTCGAGCCTGCTGGCGCGCGTGGAGCGACCAAGCGAAAACGCCGGTGGTGTAGCGATTTCGGAGGTGATCCTTGGGCTGAACCCCACCCTTGAGGGCGATGGGACCGGACTTTACTTATCGGACCTTCTCCGAACGCGAGGGGTGAAAGTCACTCGATTGGCACGCGGTTTGCCGACAGGTTCATCACTAGAGTTTGCAAATAAGGCTGTCCTTTCTGATGCTATTGAAGGACGGCGCGATGTTTGACCAGCGTAGAGAGTTAGGGAAGAAGCCAGCGCTGCTTCGCGACCCGTTCTAAGAGTTCGGATTTCTCGGTTGTTGACTATGCGTTTTGAAACTTCACAGTTCATGAAGATGGGCCAAACCATGCGAATGGCCCCGAGGATGATCCAAAGTATGGAAATCCTCCAGATGCCATTGGCAGAGCTGGAAGAACGCATTGAGCAGGAGTTGGAGAGTAACCCAACGCTTGAGCTTGCCGATGGCCCTGAGAATCGCGACAGTCAGGACGGAGAGCAAGGTAACGACGACAGAGCCGACGGAGTCGACAGCGGAGAAGATGCTAGTTTTGCCGATGACGGCGCCGAGACAGTCGGGGAGAGTCGAGCTGGTGACGCTTTATCGCGCTCCGGCGACCACTATTCTGGAGACGAGCTGGGCGATGATATCGGGAATGATATAAATGGCAATATCAACGGTGATATATTTGAGGGAGATGAGCCAGCGAGGCACGACGAATCGGCAGACGAGTTTTCGCAGCTTGATCGGTTTGAGGAAGTCGAGTCGGACGCCGCGGAGAACGAGTTTGGTGCCGCGGATTCCTTCGACCGTGATGTTGCTCACGAGCAAAGTGAACGCTACGAACGCGAGCTGCGGTATGAAGAGGCGTTGGGAGAGTACGGTGCTCGTCCGGGTGAAGTAGATGCCAAGTCTGAGGCCATGGCCGCCGCGCCCGCGCGAGGTGCCTCGCTCACAGAACAGTTGCGCGGCCAGTGGGCGCTCTCCGATGTGGATCCAATGTTACGTGCGGCTGGCGAGGTTATTATAAGTTTTGTGGAGGATGATGGGTATGTTCGTACTTCGATGGAGTCGATCATTGATCGCTCCGGCGACGCGGCGGGCCTCACCGTTCCCCTTCTTGAGCGGGCAATTATCGCGGTGCAGCGCAGCCTTGAGCCAGCTGGCGTAGCTGCCCGCACCGCAGGCGAATGTCTGCTGCTGCAACTGGATTCGCTCGAGGAAGAGGACGAAGATTCCGAGCTAGCGACGAGCGTTTTCGCGCACGCGCGAGTGCTCGTGCGCGATCACTTGGAAGACCTGATGCAGAACCGACTGCCCAAGGTCTCTGAGCAGGCAGGTCTCACGCTCGCTGAAATTAAGTCTGCGCTGGGGCTACTCAAACGCTTGAGTCTCGCCCCTGCAAGGCGGTTGGTGAATGACGCGGCCCGACCCATCACGCCCGATGCGATCGTTGAGTACGACGCTGACCAGGATCGATACTTCGCCTATCTGAACGACAGGCGGCTGCCCAATGTCCGCGTCAATCAGGAGTATGCACGGCTCGCGAAAGATCGCACGATGGATCGCAAGGGTCGAGACTTCATCAAAGTTAACTTAGGAAACGCGCAGTGGCTGCTTGATGCCGTAGGCCAACGCCGCAATACGCTACTTCGCGTCACCAATGCGGTCGTTGCAGCGCAGCGAGAGTTCTTTGATTACGGCCCCGCCTCGCTCAAGCCTCTGCCGATGCAGACGATTGCGGACCAGTTGGGCATCCACGTTGCGACGGTCAGCCGCGCAGTGGCGGAGAAATACATCGCTACGCCGCGGGGGGTGGTTCCACTCAGAAAGTTCTTCTCCGGTGGCGTTCAGACGCGGACGACCGAGGAGACGGTGGGCGGTGAGGACATGGCGTGGGAAGCGGTAAAGGCATCGCTGCAAGAGTTAATTCAGGCTGAGGATAAGAAGAAGCCGCTGAGCGACGAAGCCCTGGCGGGCGCGCTGAAAGCTAAAGGTATTGACATCGCGCGAAGGACGGTGGCAAAGTACCGCGAGCAGTTGGGCATTCCGGCCAAGCGACTTCGCCAGCTCTTCTAGGCTAGAAGTCACTGCCCCTAGTTTTTGCAGCCGCCCATTCAACCTTTACATACCATTTCTTATGCCCACATACGTTTACGAAATTCTGGATAAGAAAGGCAAGCCAACCGGCGAGACCTTCGAGATCTTTCAGTTCATGAGCGCTGATGCGTTGGCCAAGCATCCCCTGACTGGCAAGCCGGTGCGGCGAGCGATCGTGGCTCCCGCCATTGCCCAGAAGTGGTCGGACCTCAAGTCTAAGAGCGCTCTCTCAAATAAGAATTTGGAGCGGATGGGCTTCACCAAGTACGAGCGCAAGGGCAAGGGCTATATGGAGCGCACCGCGGGCAACTTTGGGCCGCAAACATTAGGCGGGGACTGAAGCCGTCCCTAGGCCTGCACGCCAGCAACGCGAGATCGGCGACCTCGATACGCTTATGGATTACGCGAGGCGGGCGAAAGCGACCGCGGCCAACGGGCCGGGCGCGAGCGAAAGCCTGGAGCAGAAGTAAGTTGTGATGGCGACCGCATATGGCAACAGCAACAAAGCCCTACATAGGTATTGATCTCGGGGGCACTAACATGCAGTTGGGCGTGATCTCGCCCGATTTTAAGTTAATCAGTCAGGCCAAGCGCAAGACGAGGGCGGAGGATGGCACCGAGGCGATCATCGGGCGAATCATTAGCGGCGTGGAAGAGGCGTGTACCCTCGCGAAGATAACCATCGCGGACCTGGGCGGTGTGGGCATCGGCGCTCCGGGAGCAATCGACCCCTCGCGTGGGGTTGTGCTCGAGGCCGTTAACTTACGCTGGGAGAATCTTCCCTTGGCCGACATCCTATCCAAGCGGCTGAAGGCGCGCGTCTACCTTGACAACGACGTGAATGTGGCGGTCTACGGCGAGAATAAGCTGGGTGCTGGTAAGGACGCCCGCGATGTGATGGGCGTATGGGTGGGCACCGGCATCGGCGGAGGGCTCATCCTCAACGGTTCGTTATATTACGGCCACTTCATGACCGCTGGCGAGATCGGTCACACGATACTTTTTCCCGGTCAGGCTCGCGGGCAGAGATCGCTGGAGCACAACTGCTCGCGCACGGCCGTCGTTGATCGCATCGTCCGGCTCTTAAAAGCAAATAATAAGTCAAAGCTCACCGCGGAGATCGGCGACGATTATAGTAAAATTAAGTCCAAAATGCTCGCCAAGTATTATCGCGGCGGCGAGAAAGAAGACACGCTGGTTACCGAAGTTATCGACCACGCCGCAGAGGATCTCGCCGCGATGATCGCCAGCTTCGTGACCGTTTTAAGTCTCCCCAAGGTTATTCTGGGGGGCGGTCTTGTTGAGGCTATTGCACGCCCGTTCGTCGAGCGCGTCGAGCGCTGTGTCCGAGATCTCGCATTCCCCGATGTCTGCAAGAAGGTCGAGGTGGTGGCGAGCAAACTTGAAGACGCGGCGGGAATCTACGGCGCTGCCATCTTGGCTATGGAACGGCTCGAGTAGCGTCTTGCCTCTGTGGCGAGGCGAAGAAACCAGCCACCAGCTTGCGCCCGCATCCGTCGCCGTAGATTAAAATTACCTTTTGCCCACGGTTCACATTGAAAGCGATCCGGCTGGCCGCACGCACAGCGGTGGGTAGCATTCCCCGCCTGCAGGAGACCGGGTGGACATTAAGTGTATTTTAATGCAGCAGACGCAAAGGTTATCTTGACGCAGCAACTGTCTTCTCCGGGGGTTTTTTCGGTTTCCAGCGAGCGAGCTCATTCTTCAGTCTAGCTGGCGAGAGGATCGCTGTGTATAGGTAATATTTCTGATCTTGGCCAGTGTGGGGGCGGGGGCGAATCACCTACCATAAGGTAGCGGATCGAGGTTTGATGCTTGGAGTAGAGTGTAGAGAATGCCGATTGTCGAGTTGTGTTTGAAAGCGTGAGAGCGCTTTGACTTTTATGCTGGGCGTTGGGTCGTCCGGCCGCTACTTCAAGCACTTGGACAATTAGGTTTTTTATTTGACACTGAAGGAGCGAAGAATGTGTCCAAGATGAGCCAGCAGCGTTGAGAAAAGGCCGGGCCGCAGCGGAGGAAACTGGGTAGGGGAGGCATCAGAGTAGTAAGCACGTAAATCCACCATGACCAACGACCAGTTACAACAGTTATTTGAATCGCTCGGCCGCGTGATCCAACCGCACTTGCAGAGGTCGCAATCTCTACGAACTGCGGTAGGCTTGCTTGGTGAATGGCTTCATGAGCAAGCTGGCGATGCAGCTATGAACTCTGGTTCGGCGAGCAATCGAGACACTGCGGGTGAGCATCAGAGCGATCACCTTGTCAGTTCCAACGGCCAGCTTTCATCAGCGCATAGTAATGGAAGCGGCTCTGCGGGCGGCGGAGGTGCATCCGGAGATGCGGCTTCCGGGGGAAGCGGGAGGTATACTCAAGCGGGTTTCAGCGGCCCGACGATTACAGGTCCGACGGTTGCTCCAACGTCGCTCCAGCGCAGCAGCTCGAGCCCTTCACTGCGCACCGGCGATTTGAGGGGGCACATCGTTTCGCATGGCACCAACGAGGAGATCGGTAGGGCGAGAGGAGCTGCTTCGGAGTCGCACGCCACTATTACCGGAGCTTTTGTTCCCGGGGCGTACTCGGCTCCGCCCGAAGTTGATATCGCGGTGGTTGAGAAGCGGTGCCGCTTGAAAGCACAGGCGTGCGATCTGGCGGTGCTCAAACGGCAGAATGACTTAAGCGGCCATCACGACTCGGACGCAGAGATTCTGCAGCAGCTCAACGCTATGGTGGTGATTGCGAAGGAGCTTCCCAACTGCTTCCTCTGGACGTTCTGGCGCGAACGCCCGTTGCCCGACGACGCCACGATCCTGACGGCGTCTCGTTGTTATATTACACTTGCGGACGCGGCGGCTCTGATGCGCAAGGTGGACGATGCCGCTGCTCGGGGCATCGCTGTTGACGACGCCGCGGCGATGAGATTACTTGCGGAGGCCGACTCAGCGCTTCGAGTGGTGCTCGCCAGAACTTGGATTGAAGAAGACCGCGATCAGGTCGATGTGCATCATTGGTTGCGGCGAGCCACAGCGCAGCGCCGGGTGTATATCGAGCGATTTATGACGATGTCCGACCCTGCCGATCCGACGCAGTCGGCGGAGCTCGCCGAACGAATCCGCGCGACTTCGAGCTCGGTTGAAGATGTCGCGAGGCAAGATAAGGCGATCAAGAAGCCGCTTAGCCAGGTGCGATATCACAGCAATTTCCTGTCCAAGTTGCCCGCTGGTGACCCGGCTGAACAGGTGGAGCATTGGAAGAAGATCGCCGAAGGATTACATCTACTGGCGCAAGCACATGTGATGATGTCGGACCCTCGCATCGCCGAAGCGCTCGCACCCATCGTAACATTACAGATCCCAGAGGTGCTCTCAGAGGACCGCGAACTGGCGGCTGCGCTCCAGTTCGCCGCGAAGCCGCGTGGTGGCGATGCGGAGGCGATGCCCGACGAGGATGACGACCAGACCGGATCGCGACCGTGGAGCGAGCAAGTGCTGGCGGTGCGGGAATGGCTGCGGGGAGGGCGGTTGGTGATCGTGGGCGGCGAACGTCGGCAGGCGGCGGTTGATCAGTTCGTGAGCGCGTTTGAGCTGAAGGAGGTTGATTGGATCGACCTCGTTGAACACGGCTCAAGCGCGCCATTGCGGACTGCGATTCAACGGCTTGACACGAGCGCGGTGCTGCTCATTGTAAAGTTAATTGGACACCTGCACGCCGAGAAGGCTCAGCAGTGGGCGGATGAATCCAAGGTACCATGCGCATGGCTCAAAGCCGATTACAACCCGGAGCGAGCGGCGCGCGATATCTTGGAACAGTTGGCTGGCAGGTTTGGCCAAAAATAAGCCCGGCCTAGCGTCTACACAAAGAGTGTCAACCGCTTTGGACAACGTCCAATACTAAAACATACCTCAGCTTCGAGGCATTGACTTACTTTCGTTAGAGGAAGATATGTGCGCGGGCGACGTCGTCGGCCGGAGGGTCCACACGGGGATCGTGTAATTACGCTTACCTCGGGTGCCCATCATCGCGGCGTGAGGCGAGAAATCGAGCGCGCGGTTGAGCAACTACTTCACAGACAGTGCCGCCAGAAGGCGTTCCGTGGCGGCTTCAAGCTGGTGGGGTGAATCATAAATCCCCAGGCGCAGACGCCGACGAACTGATTGCACCAGCTCCCAACGCATGGGCGGAGGAGATTGAGGTGCTGAGGGGAGCTGCGGTTGAGACAATTTTTCGAGGACCGTTACCATTTTGCAATCTGCTCGTGCGGGGAGCGAGGCCGCGTCATCTTGAAGTGCCACGCCTGGAGCGGATGTGGTTAAAGCAAAGTCGACACATAAGGAACTGCACGCTTGGGAGATGGAGTAATCGTTTCTTCTCATAGCGGCTTCTTTCTGCTGCGTAGGAACCGAACAATGGGTGGATATAAAACGCCCCGTGGATTGGGCGGTCACTGTACAGAAAACCCGCGACAGCGTCGGAGGTAATCTCGTGGAGATCATCCGGGGGGCACGGGGGGAAAACTAACTATGCGTTCCTCGCTTCCAGTCGCCTTCGGCCCCACGCTGTGCCCAGATCGCTTAACTCTGCGGGGCAGGGTCAAAGCGGGCACCGAAAGCGTCGGGTCGGGTTCCGATCGCCACATCCATGGGCGATGCCTCTGTATCGTCGCGCTGGGGTAAAATGCTCTACAATCATTTTCCATTCCGGCGGGGGCTTCATAAGTGCAAGCCAGGTAGGGGTTTGCGCGTGCGGGGGTAGAGCGAGAATCGATAGCATGACGCGAATTTTTCCAGACAGCCCGGCAAAAAGGCGGCCGACCGAACCTCGTTTCATCCCCTGTTTGGGTGAATTTACGGGCGGACTGGCGGGCAGCCGCCAGCCCGGGGAGAAGAGTTTGAGTGGTATGGTTAAATTATGTTGGTATTTCGTGGTCGTCGCCGCGTGTGGCGGGGTGATGCTAACCGGGTCGGCGTGCCAGAGCAAGGTTGAGGCTCTCGCCGACAGCGAGGGAGTGCTGGACGGGGGCGGGCCGAAGTATGCCTCGCCCTGGGACCGGCCTATCGGCATGAAAGGCCCGCTCGCGGGCACGGAATCGCCTCGGCTGGGGGCGAGCGTTCGGAATAAAACCTTACAAGAGATGATGCAGAGCACGAACCCGGACGCGTTGTTAGGTTCTGAGAATGGTTCGGGGCTCATCGCCAGCCAGTTCCAAGTGGGCGATGGGGTGCCCCAGGAGTCCGACGTAAGCAAAGCGGTCGCCGAGAAACTGCGCGGCTCGTCGCGGCTTGATGTTACATCTGGCGGGGCGTGGACAATCGTAATTGCCGGGTTTGACGGGGCGACGGAGCGGGAATCAGCGGCGGGTGTGCTGGCGAATGTGAAGCGGGTGGCGGGCTTGAGTCAGGCACAGCTTGAGGATCGGGGTCGGGCCGTCGTTGTAACCTACGGTTCCTATCCGGACCCAGAGACCGCCCAGGCCAAGCGAGACCTTGAAAAGATCAGGGCGGTGCGGGTGGGGGAGAGTTATCCGTTTGCGAACGCGATGTTCGCCCCGCCGCGTTTTGAGGCGATCGGAGGGACGCTACCAAAGTTTGATTTGCGCAACGCCAAAGCGATGTTCGGTATGGGGGCGCTGTATACGCTGCAGATGGCGGTGTATTGTCGGCTGGATGATGTTGAGCCTACGGCGAAGGAGTTGGGCGAGTTTCGAACCGCGGCGGAGAAGGCGGTGGTGGAGCTGCGGAGGCAGGGTGAGTCGGCGTTTTATTATCATGGTCCGCGGCGGAGCAGCGTGACGGTGGGAGTATTTGGCGATAAAGATTATAATGTGCTCAACCCGCGCCAGCAGAGCCCGGTGCTGGCGGCGCTACGGCTTAAGTATCCGATAAACGTAACCAACGGGGCCGAGCTTAAGCGTAAGCGGACGGGGCAGTTGCAGGCGGTTGCGGACCCGAGCTTTGTGGTGACGCTACCTTGAGTTGCGAGCGTGCAGCGGATTCGCCGGTGCGCGGGTTAAATGTAAGTAGCAGGGTATCTGGCTTCTGCGTACAACGCGCCGGTGAGTTGCGGCTGGTTCTGCGGGGTGGTAAGTAGCGTGGTGAAATTGGGGTGATGCGGTCGGGTTTACTTATTAATAAGGATGTTTACCCATTCCAGGGCTTGGACTGAGAAGTACCCCGCGAGCGGGAGGATGGTGGAGCGGTAGATGGGATCCTCACTCCAGGGGGAGAACGCGCCATCGCGGATCGAGCTCACTCGCTCAATTACTTTTTCGATCGCTTCGCAACGCCGGGTTGCTTCCCGGTCGGTCGCTTCAGTATAAACCCTCTCACGGGTGGCTTGGGCGGCTTGCATCTTCGCGAACCCTGTGACGAGTGCCATGCAGGCGGCAGCGTCGGTGAGGGTTGGTGGTTGGGGAGCGCTGTAGCGTAGTTTGGTGACTACTTTCTTGGTCGGATCGATCGTAAGTATAATCTGGCGGCAGGGAGCGAAGGGGGCCGGGCCTGCGGCGGGGTCGGGATCGGTGTCGGGGGCGTTTGGGGCCGGGTTGCTGCTTGCGGTGTTTTGCAGGATTCCGGCGACGGCTGGCAGCTGGTGGAAGGGTACGTGCTTAACGGTGTCACCGTGGCCGTAGACCTCTTCGATGTAATATCCCTCTTGACCGGAGCCGAACAAAACTTTAATCTCCTTGAGAGTTGTCATGTCTTCGGTGCTCCATCGCTCGCGGTACTTTGGCAGTCGCTCTCTTAACCCGCGCAGTTCTCGGTTGCGCGCGAACTCGGCGGACATGCGAAGGGTGTGGCCAGCCATGAGCGGGATTGCCATCAGCGTCGCGAATACCGCTCCGAGGGGCCACGTCCAGTTCCAGGCGTCGATGGCTGTATGCCACGCGAGTGCCGAGGCCAGGAGCAGCAGAACTGGAAGATAAATCAACCGATTGACGTGGCGGGTTAACGCGGCGATGGATTCGACATCTTTGAGCGACGACATAATATCTGGACCGGGACCGTTGGCCGGAATATCGAGCCGCTCGTCGGGCCAGTGCGAAGGATGCACGGCGATGTTGCGCGCGTACGCGTTGCTCAAACGAGAGGCGTCCCAAGCGCAGAAGACGACAAAGATAACACCGAACAGCGAGCCGAACATGGTTATGTTAAACAGGGAGCGGGCGACCTCACCTCGCGAGGGGCTTTCGAGGCTACCCGAGAGCAAGAGCAGCAAAAACACGGGTGCAAAGAAGCAGACTGTAAGTGCGAGTACTCGTGGGAGTGACGCTCTGGGATTGGCCTTAAGGGCGAGTTGGCTGTGAAGCGTTTTAACATCAACAAAAATTTCGTCGTCTGGTTCTGGTTTCCCGATCACGCGAACTCCGGTGGAGTCGCATAAACGCGGCAGCCAGTCGAATAAACTTATTTTGCGGCGCCACGACATGAATTGAAGTACGCGCCGCCGCAGAGAACGTGCGCGACTTCCGCTGCTTGGGACGGGAACCGCCCGCGACGGCTTCACGAGTTCCCGGACGGATGTAAGGATGCGGAATGCGAAGTAGACGGCGAAAGCGATCACGCCCACCCGGATAATTTCGCTGATCCAACTGCTCGCGCCGTCAAATAATCCCCAAGGTTCGCCGCGGTCGCCGCTGTTCAGCGTGATAGTAACAAAGAAAAGGATCGTTGCCAGCCAGAGCAAGCTCACAACGAAGAGTGCTTGGTCTACGAAGATTCTGATGCGTTCGGCGAGGTCTACCTCCACCTTTCTGCCGTGAAAATCAAGGCCCGAGTCGCGACTTTGATTGCGATATGCGTGGCGCCAGCTAAAGTAAACCGTGCCCGCCACCGCTGCGACGAACGCGACGCTCATTTGAAGCAGAATCATCCGAAACGCCGTTAAGAATCCAAAGGCGACCCACGCCGCGGATACCTGGAAGGCGGACCCCATCGCAAAGCAGACTTTACTCCAGAATATGTTACGTTGCAGAGCGGAGCTCACGCCTGGTTTGAGCGGTTGTCGCGGAGCTAGCCCGCTCAATTTAGAGCGGAAATAGTCAGCAATAATATAAGTATAACAGAGAAGCGCGAGCGCGAGCAGCACCGTGATTGCGCCGGTCGGCGTAAATCGCTGAGCGAAGGTGCGGGAGAATGTTTCGGGCCAGGGCACCGGGGCGGGGAATGTAAGCTGGCGGGGTCCGTTGAGGGTAATCTCAAAGGCGCGTGGCGGCGGTGGGGGCTTGAGTGGTGCATTATTGATCAGGTCGCGGCAGGCCTGAAAGAGAGATGTTTGGTACGCTGTACGCATCGGAGGAATCGACGAGCGTCCGGCGGCCGGGGTGGGATCGGGCGAGAGGCCAAGATGAGACACAATAATTACATTGCGCATGATCGCGCTGTCGTTGATGTCCGTCAGCGATGCGTGCATATCGCAGGCGATGATCAGCATGTTTGGGAACTGGCGCCGGATCATCTGAATGATGGGGCGTTTGTCGGCTGGTTCACTCGCGATCAGAACCACGGCACGAAGGGGGGCCATTCCGGTAGCGAAGAGCTTTGACTGGGAGGTAGCGCGAGCGGCGAGTGCGCGGTGAACGTAATCAAGTTGAGATTGCCCCAGCGGCACTGGGGCACGGCCTTTATAACCTCCATCGCGTTCGGGGATGATGGTGCGCGGCGCCGAGATCGGCAGACCGTCGATCACGGTTGGGAACGCGATGTCGTACTCGAGTGACGCGGCGAAGAACGCTGGCTTGGGGGTGTTTTCGGCGGCGAGTATCTCGCCGGGTTTTCGGAGGCCGTGGGCGAAACTACGCGCGTATGTCGTGTCGCGCTCGTAGATTACGGCAACTTCTGAGGGGGTTGTGTCCAAATTGATTCCCCTCAGCTTAAGTTCCTCTTTGACCAAGGCCCCCAGACGCGCGTCCGACCCGAGCGTGCGACGAACGACCGCGCCGATTGAGAACGCAATCTCGGTACTGAGAGTGGGACCAAGCAAGCGGTGGGGCAATAAGTTTGGTTGAAGTCCCTGCGGCCTGTTGGTTGTAGGGCTTGCTAATGGGAGCACGATATCAGGCCCTGAAGGAACGAGCTCTACCAACCAGGGCTGAGCCGCGCCCTCTCGGTGTGCTTGCCCCTCGAGCCACTCCGCTGTAGCGAGTCTTGCGAGTGGGGCGGCACGGCCAGCCACATTCTGCCCCTCGAAGAAACTTCTTTGGAGTATCCGTAGGTCGCCGGTGGCGGTTGTATTGACGACCTCTGCTGTAAGCAAGGCATAGCCGGTACGTTGATCGTGAAGCCTGTCTTGGCGTGTTCTGTAGCGGGAACGTTTATCGTTTAAATCGAGTGCGTGCGATTCCGCGAGGAGCTTCGCAACCTCCTTGACATCGGAAATTAGGTTGAAGGTGTACTGGGCCAGGAGTACGCCCCTCACCGAGCTCTCCTTAAACGTAAGGAAAGCTCCTTGAACAGGTTTAGCGTGCAACGTTTCGAGGAGGCGCATGAACAACTGCACGTTTCCCTCTGGGCAATCACCGACAGGGCGCAGCGTCGAAAAATAGCTTATGATGCACGACTTTGGCTTGGAGTCGCCGCTGCGGGTGAAACGTTCGAAAACCACGAACCTATCAAGCCCCGTCCTAGGAAAGTTTTTGTTGATGGCGACGGTGTTCTCAAACATCTTATCGAGCTCGGCAAAAAGGAGCTCGTCTGAATTCTCCGGCGAGAAGCCTTCCGCCGCGAGTGCGGAGGTGACGGCAACGCGCCGCTGCATCCGATCTTCTTCGCCGTCGGGGCTGTCATCGCCGGAGAGTGGCACACCGAAGACAAGAATTTCATCGCTGCTTGGAGGCGGCAATTCGGGAATCTGTGCGGGGCTGGCGCCAACCCACTTTTTAGGTTTGTGGGTCGGCGAAGTAAACGCTTGCTGCGCGGCACCGAGTGGGTCCTCCCACGCGCGTGCGGGCGCTGCGTTGACTGAGCTTGGGCCTCTGTTTGTCGAGCTGGCGGAGGTGGATTCTTGACGCACGCTTCGTATCGGGGCGGTTGCGCTGCTGCCTAGTGCTGCGCCGAGCGAGGTGAGAAGCAGGGCCGTCCAAAGCCCGCTACCGGAGAAGCCTGAGCCGCCTTCTGGAAACTTTGGCATGACAACCCACTTTATAATATAATACTAATATTCCAGCTATTCACACACGATGCGCTTTGATGCAGAGCCGCGGGACCCAGGCGGGGCGAGGGCAACGATCATCACGCTGTAAGAAGATAGACGCGGTTTTGCTTTCGCGGCGAGATAATCTGAGGCTGATTACTTCAGAAAGCGCGTGATAAGCGGGTGCGAGTAGATCGGACAGCGTTATCTAACATGCTGCCAGGTAAGGACTTACGCCTAGCGGAGCGGCATTTATGGTTACCCGGAACGGCCGGGCCTTGACGATGCAGATTGTGAAAAAAGTTGCCGCGTCAAGCGATGGAGCCAGCGGAAAACGCCCGAGCGGGTGCGGCATGGAGGTGCGTCTTGCGGGTGCGGCTTGCGGGTGCGGCTTTTGGGCTCGCCTTCTGGAATGAGGTAAGCCGCGCTCGAAGATTAGAGCGGGGATGCGGCCATCGATTGTGTTGTAAGGCTTCGCGGAGGAGAGTGGGGCGGGCTAGGAATCAGCCAGAGAGGCGTGATCAGATCAGTTGTCGCCCGCGCCGCCGAATCGAGGTTTCATAGCGCCACGGTCCATGACGTAGAGGCCCACGAGCCAGTCGCCAACAACATAAGGCTTGACGGTGAACCTGCCGGTAACGCTGCCCGTGGTGGTAAAGCGGTCCTCGCCGGTTACGATTGCGTCCAGCGAGACTTCTATTGCGTCGTAGGGCGTGGGGGGTACGCCGATACAGCAACCGTCCCATTGGTTGAGCATAAGCAGGAGTTCCTTGGGGTTCTGCATGTTCATGGGGAACGCGACGTAACCGCCGAGTTTAATATATTTCTCGTGGAGCATGGCGATCCGCTGGGGAATCTTCTTCTTTCCCGCGTTCGGATCAAAGTCGGCATCGACACTTGTTAACATCTCCCAAGTAACTTCGTACGGCTTGTCGCTGGATCCATCGCCCTTGATAACATAGCGTTTGTCTACGAGCAGGTTGCCATCCGCGTTGACTTCGGTCGTACCAGGCGAGACCGTAAAGCCTTCGATCTTAAGTTCGACAAGCTCGGGAGATGCCGTATCTGGTGAAGCCGCGTTGGTAGCTAGGGCCTTCTCCGTGGGTAAAGTGCTATTAGTAGTAACTGCTGCTGCGCTCAGCGCGTCTTGCTGCGCTGCTGGCGGCTGCCCGGTGGCTTGCGAAGCGGGTTGCGAAGCGGGTTGCGACGTTGGTTGGCTCGGGTCGCTGGGCGACGATGTGGGCGTGGGGGCGGTGGTGGCTATTGAAGAAGGCGATACCGACGTCGTCGCAGGTGCGATTGAAGCGGGTTGGGCTGAAGGACTTACGTTAGTTGTGGCGGTCGCCGCGTTGGGATCAATCGCCACCGGAGGCGGAATCTTGGCTGGCGAGTTGGCATTGAGCCCGGGCCGATTCTGGGCCGGGGGCATAAAGATAAACGCCGCCGCGGCGAGGACACATACGGAAAGCACGATCCAGAATAGTCGCATGGGTTTACAACGAGTTGATTGCTTCGAATGGTGCGGGGCGGAGGAAAGAGATCATACTACTCAATCGGTGGGGCGCAGGTTCTCAAATACGCTTGTTCGGTAGGCACGAAGGGCGGGCAAGACCCCCGCCAACGCCGCGATTGCGACGGTTGCGAGGCACACCACCAAGAGTTCGCGTGCGGGCATGACAATGGGGACAACCAGACCAATTCGGTCTTTCAGGACGTCTGCGGCGAGGAGCGACCCACCCAACCCGAGGGCGATACCTAGTGCTGCGCCAGCCAAGCCCAGGACTACGGACTCTGTGAGGACCAAACCGAAGACGCGGGGGCGGCTGGCGCCGAGCACGCGGAAGATAGCTACTTGGCGTTTGCGTTGGTCCATGGAGTTGTAAAGCGCGAGCATGATGGCGATGCCGCTACTTAGCATCACCGCGGCGGCCACACCGATGAACAACCGATTTACGTTGCCCACGATGATATCGAGCTTTCGAATTTCATCGAAGGGGGCGGCGACGTTGAGCGTGCGGTCCCGGCGAAGGGTCTCAAAGACTTGTGGGAGATTCGCGGGGATCTGCGATCCTTCGCGAGTGACGAGCCGGAGATAGACCGCTGTAATTTTTCGATCCGAGTCGATGAGGTCGTTAGCGGTAACTTGGTGTGCATGTTCGTGGCCGTCGTGACCTTCGTGGTCGTGGTGGTCGTGGTGTGCTTCATCGCCGTGCGCGGTCCGCTCTTCTTTTTCGATGCGGTCGTGCGCGTGGATGATCCAGGTACTTTCAAGGTTAGTGATCAATGCACGGTCGTGGGCACCGCCGGTGGGCTTTAGAACACCGACTACAACATAACTATACTCTTCATGGACATGAGCTGCCTCTTCGGCGGCCCCGCCACTGCTGAAACTGCCGGATGAATCTCGCGAGGAAGGTGTCCCGTGGGTGAGCACTATTTTGTCGCCGAGTTTGAGGCCTGTGGTCGCTGCTGCGGCGTGGCCGAGGACCACTTCAAAGTCTTGAGTGAAATAACGGCCCTGTTCCAGTTCCCAGGGCTCGCCGACATTGGGACGAAATTTTTCAAAGAAGGCCGAGGTGGTAGCCAGCACGGGCTGGCCCATGTAACTATCGCCCATCTGGATCGGTACGGTGTACGCCCACGGGGCTTGGGCGAGCAGTTGTTCATACCGCTCCCAAGCGAGGGGGTTACGCGGCGGACTGGCGTAAAACACGGAGTTAAGCACCGAGGCCAGGGGGCTGGCTTCTGCGGTGACGAGCAGGTGCATGTCGCCCACGCCGCGTTCGAAGGCGCGCTTCCCGGCTTCGCGTAGTGTAAGCAAAACCAGCATCAGGGCCACGGCGACGGCGACGGTGATGACCGTGGTGACCGAAGAGAAGGCTCGCGCGCTGAGTGAGCGGCGGATGATCGTCCAGTCTGTCATAGGTTAACTCACTTGCGATTCAAAGGCGGAGCCTGTGGAGGGAGATTCCTCCTCCTGAAGCCGAACATAAATCGCCCCTTCCACTTTGTCCTGCGCCACACGGACTCGCCGGTTGCGGATAAGCTCGAGCAGCGCGAGAAAGAGGCCGACCATCTCGGATCGCGACCTGCCAGCCAACATCGCTTGGAGAGGAAGGCCCTCTCCTGAGGCGGGGAGCGAATCTGAACGCAATCGGCTGATGATGTCCTCGGCGTGCAGCTCGATGGGTGTGTCGTCGTATGTAATTTGATGATCGCCCAGGCGATCAAAGTTAACCGATTCGGCGATTTTGCGGAAGGCATCAACCAGGTCAAGCAGATCGAGGTCTTCCATCTCCATGTCGGGTGCCGCGTCGAGCGCGGCCTGGAGTTGTGCATCATCGACCCCGGCTCGCGCGGTGGGAAATCTTCGCCTCCACTGCTCGGCCCGGTGTTCGAGGGCGTTGGCCGCGTCGCGATATTTCTTATATTCGAGCAGTTGGCGCACGAGTTCAGTGCGTGGATCAAGGGGTCTCTTCTTCGATGGTCCTTCGGATTCGGCTGCGACACAGGGAGCGGCGGGCATCAACATACGCGACTTAATTTCCATAAGCGTCGCGGCCATGACCAGGAACTCGCCAGCGGTGTCGATGTCGATCCGCCCGGTGCCCACCGACTCAAGCTCTTTTACATGCTGGATGTACTGTTCGGTGATGGTGGCGATGGGAATATTGTAAATATCAACTTCATCTTTTCGGATGAGGTATAACAAAAGGTCCAAGGGACCTTCGAAGTCTTCGAGCCGGATCGTGTAGGTATCATCCATTGCGAGCAAACCCGGCGAGCGCGTGAGGCGGTGCTGCCACCCTCAGGCAAGAACTCCGCTGCGTGCGAAGGTCTTTACCATTCGACCTGAGAGTAGGTCGCGCCGCACGCTATCACTGTCGGTCTCTGCCAATCGCGGGGAGGATTTGTCGGGCGCGTAAGCTGATTGCGGGAAGGTACGTGGCCGCGTTGGCAGCTGGGGTTGCGCGGTAAGCGCGACGGGCTGACTTGCGCCGCTCATCGGGGAAGATCGCAAAGGAAACCGGGACAGAAAGATAACCTTTTCATAAGACGTGGTAGGGCATGCCGCCGAATCGGCCGATCTATTCTTCGCGGCTTGCGTATTACTTAAAGGTGCGATAGTGAGGGTGGGGAGCAAGTGAACGAGCGGCTGGGATGAGGCAAAGTTGAGCAGGGTGAATCAAGGCGGGCGAGTTCGGGGCTATTGGTCGATTGGCAGCACGGGTAGCGGTCTTTTGAAAGCAGCTCTTGTATGATTAGCTCTATTGAACAGGATCATCAGCGGTTCAAGCAGATTGTGCATGGAAAGATCCGCGGAGACTTACGCCGGTTCCTCTCTCGCGGCGATATGCTGGGGCAGGAGGGACGGCGGATTGTCTCAATACCGGTCCACGATATTGACATTCCCACGTTTCGGTACGGCGATAACAGCGGCGGGGTGGGAATGGGTCCGGGTCAGGAGGGTCAGGGTGTGGGATCGGGCAAGAGCGGTGGGGGGGGGGGGGGCGGTGGGGGGGGTGGGGGGGAGGGGGGGCATGGGTGGGAGGTTGATGTAACTGTTGAGGGGTTAGCGGACATCCTCG